>ENA-OOQP01000018-OOQP01000018.1-human-gut-metagenome-genome-assembly--contig:-NODE-18-length-83590-cov-3.165823_pt1 | contig 83590 bp, 80 predicted proteins | sample MGYA00241266_ERZ501171 | MGnify/ENA primary metagenome ERZ501171 (study PRJEB25962, sample SAMEA2042501) | human gut metagenome | biome: human gut; feature: human-associated habitat; material: faeces...
TCTTTTAAAAAATAAAAGACTATTGTCAAATTTTACTTTGTCAACAGTCTGAAGAATCAATTTAATGATTCTTTTTTATTTTCTTTCAAATGTAGTACCTTCTCTAGTATCTTTAAGAATAATACCTATGTCTAATAATTCATTACGTATTTTATCAGCTAGTTCAAAATTTTTATTTTTCTTTGCTTCATTTCTTTCTTCTATTTTTTTAAGAATTTCTGTATCATCCTCAAAACTTGTTTCATTAGAATCAGTTATTGACAAACTAAGTACTTTATCAAAATCACTAATTAATTTATATTTAGTAGATTCATTAGTATCAAGCTTTAATACTTCAAATACTAGTGTTAATGCATTAGCTGTATTTAAATCATCTTCTAAGCATTCTTTGAATTTTCTATTATATAAATCATATACTTCACTATCAATATTACCTTCTTTATTAAGACTTAAAACTCTATTTTTAAGTTTTTTATATGCAGTTTCAGCACCAGCTAATGAGTTATAGCTGAATGTTAGTTGTTTTCTATAATGACTTTGTAAGCATAGGAAACGATAGCTAAGAGGATTATATCCCATCTCTATTAGGGTATCAACAGTAAGTGTTTTACCATGACTCTTGCTCATCTTACCACTTTCATCATTTAAATGTTCACCATGAACCCAATAATTACACCAATGATGGCCTAAAAAACTTTCTGATTGAGCAATTTCATTAGTATGATGTGGAAATATATTATCAACACCACCACAATGTATGTCTAAATATTCACCTAAATATTTAATACTTATACCAGTACATTCAATATGCCATCCTGGATAACCTGTTCCAAAAGGACTATCCCATTTTAAATCTTGACTATCAAATTTAGATTTAGTAAACCAAAGTACAAAGTCAGTTTTATTTTTCTTATTAGTATCAACATCAACTGTCTCTCTTACACCTTCCAAAAGATTTTCTTCTTCATGATTAGTAAGAACATAATATTTATCAAGTTTACTAGTATCAAAATATACATTTCCACCTCTTTCATATGCATACCCATCTTTTAATAATTTTTCTATTATTTTAACATATTCATCTATATTTTCAGTGGCTGGACATACAAGTTCAGGCTTTTTTATATTTAATTTATCACAATCATCAAAGAATTTATCAGTATAAAACTTAGCAATTTCCATAACTGTTTTATGTTCTTTCTTAGCAGAGTTAACCATTTTATCATCTCCACTATCAGCATCACTAGTTAAATGACCTACATCAGTGATATTCATACATCGTTTAACATTATACCCTAAATATCTTAAAGTTTTTTCTAAGATGTCTTCCATAATATAAGTCCTTAAATTTCCAATATGAGCAAAATGATATACTGTAGGACCACAAGTATACATTGTAACACATTCACTATTCCAAGGCTTAAATTCTTCTTCCTTATGACTAGCAGTGTTATATATCATTAATGACATATGCTTTTCACCTCTTTCTTTAAATAAGATTTTATCACATTTTATATTATTATTCTATGTTTAAAAAGAAAAAAGATAATTATTTCTTATCTTCAATCTTTTTAGCTTCATCAGGATTACTAAATAAACTTTTACGAACTTTATCTTCGATTTCTTTATACATGGCTGGATTATTTTTAAGAACAAGTTTAACGTTTTCTTTACCTTGACCAATCTTTTCTCCTTTATAACTGAACCATGCTCCACTTTTATCAATAATTCCTAAGTTAGATGCAAGATCAATTATTTCTCCTACTTTAGATATACCTTCTCCATACATGATTTCTACTTCAGCTGTTTTAAATGGAGGAGCAACTTTATTTTTAACTACCTTAATATTAGTTTTATTACCAAGAACATCTCCACCTACTTTAATTTGTTCCCCACGTCTTACATCTAATCTAACAGTTGAATAGAACTTTAAAGCACGTCCACCTGGAGTAGTTTCTGGATTACCAAACATAACCCCGACTTTTTCTCTTAATTGATTTATAAATATACATATTGTATTTGTTTTATTAATAATACCGCTTAATTTTCTAAGAGCTTGACTCATAAGCCTTGCTTGAAGCCCAACATGTGAATCTCCCATTTCACCTTCTATTTCAGCTTGTGGTACTAATGCTGCAACTGAATCTATAACAATTATACTCATTGCTTCACTTCTTACTAATGCTTCAACTATTTCAAGAGCTTGTTCCCCAGTATCAGGTTGTGATAGTAATAATTCGTCAATATCTACGCCTAATTTTCTAGCATAGACTGGATCTAATGCATGTTCTGCATCAATAAAAGCAGCTCTTCCACCCGTCTTTTGAACTTCAGCTATCGCATGTAAAGCTATAGTAGTTTTACCACTTGATTCAGGTCCAAATATTTCTATAATTCTTCCCTTTGGAAATCCACCTACACCTAATGCTTGATCAAGTAACAAAGAACCACTTGATACTACATCTATATTTTTAACTCCTCTCTCTCCTAATTTCATAATAGCACCTTTACCAAATTGTTTTTCAATATCAGCAAGTACTTGATCTAAAGTTTTGTCTTTTTCTTTTTTCATAACATTTTGTCTCCTTCAGTAACTTAATTGTAAAATAAAAAATATCCTTTGTCAACACTTTTTTACAAACGTTTGTTTGGCTAAAATTTAATTATTGCTTCAAAAACGTCTTGATAATTAAATTATCACTTTAATACCATATCTCAAAACACAATTTTACCCCTAAAACACTACCTCAAAATTAAATTTTAAGTTTTTCAAAAAAAATAATATTTTTATATTTCTACAAAAATATTATTAAGTTTAGTCTATTCTGAAGACTGGAGAATTATCAAGTAATTTACTTAATTAGAACTCGAACTATACTTTGTAATTTAAACATGTAGATATGCCCTCGAAAATATTGAAAAAACTGATATTAAAGAAAAAAGTGAGAAATAAAAAAAGTATTTATTTTGTATCGAATAAATACTTTTTATTTTTAACATAATATTGAATACCACTAATAACTGATAATACTGTAGCTATCATTATTATTGTACGTGATACGAAATTAACACCTAAAAGTGAAAATGGGATATCTTGGAAAAATAATAATGTAATACCTACTAACATAAATGCAGTTTTGAATTTACCAGCTTTACTAGCACCAACAGCACCTGATTTTTGACCTGCTACCATCTTTATAGAATCAACAAATATATCTCTTGAAACTATAACTACAGGAACAACTACACTAATATAACCTTCAACAGCAAGTACAATAAGTACACCATTTACCAGTACTTTATCAGCAATAGCATCCATTACTTTACCTAAATCAGTTACTAAATTATATTTTCTAGCTAAATAGCCATCTAAGAAATCAGTAAGTGAAGCTATCATAAATATAACACCACATATTAGATATTTACTATTGATAATAACATTAGCAATTTTGAATTCAGGAAAATCAATACCTATCTTTTCCATTGGAAATATTATTAATACTAGTAAAAGAATTGATAAAATAATTCTACATAATGTAATTCTATTAGGTACATTCATAATCTATACTCTCCTTTCAATTAAATTATCATAAATAACTTTAGCATCCATACCTCTATCAGTAATAAATTTAATAATCATAAATACTAATAAAATTAATACTATTATAGATGCTATATATATAATTATATATTTTGTATTATTGTTTTTTCTTTTAATTGTATATGGAGAAACTATTTTATTATCTTCTTTTTGTTTCTCTAATATTTTGAATTCTTTTGTTTGTTCTAATATGTCATTTATAGGTATTCTTGAAGTATATCCAAATATAAAATCATTGAATTTATCTATTATTTCATCTTCATTTAAATTTAAATATATAGCATATTTTTTTATTGTTTCTTTTAAGAAGAATACATCTTTAAATGCATTAGCATTTCCATCTTCTAAATTATCTAGTTGACTTTCTGTTATATTTAAATCCTTTATTACTTCACTTTTAGAAATACCGATTGTTTCTCTTGCTTCTTTAAAACTTTCTCCTATTTCTTTCATATTTCTCCTGTTAATAATGATAATTTTTAATAAGCCATGTTCTGTACCTTTAAGGTGACAAACATTTATCTAAGGATTTCTCCTTCACTTACTCTTTTATTTGTTCATTCGTAAGCGCTCCCCTACCAAATTTGGGTTTCTCACTCGTGGGGTTTACCGCGTTCCACAATAGTTATTCCTAACTATCTCGTCTCTATGGCACTTTATGGCTAATATAATCAGGTCTTGATTACCTCACCGCCGTTAGTACTTTCGTACTACCTAGGGTTATTTATTCCCCTAGCACGAACACTTTCATTCATTCCAGAATGAGTGAGCATGGACTTTCCTCTACATTCACATGCAGCGTTTGTCTAAAAAATTATTCACCATATACTACTTTTTCTAAATCACTAATTCTTTTTAGTAAATCAACATTAGTGACTCCTTTATTAGAGTTAGCTATATCAAGTGATGCTTTTAAGTTTCTAATTTCAGCCTTTAATTTAGCATTGTCAGACTCTAGTGCTTTTATTTCAGTTACAAGTCTTTTAGTTGTAGCCTCAAAATCAACATAATCTTTAATAACTAAATCTAAGAATTGATCTACTTCTTGAGGTCTATAGCCTCTAGCATCAATCTTAAAATCTTTTTCTAATATCTCACGAGCTGTTAGAAATCTCTTATCATCATACATACTTTTTAGCCTCTCTTCCAATATAATTTTACATCATACATATTAAGTTGTCAAGAATACTAAAAAATCTATATAATAACAAAAAACAAGTCAAATAACTTGTTCCTCATATATTAAAATACATAAATTAATATCTTTATCTAACTCTTTAAAACATGAATTTATATCTATCATTTCGCCTCCATTTACATGATAAAACAATTTAAATATAAATTCATTCTATTCGACAAAACTAGTTTTATTTTTTAAATAGTTCTGGAAAATGTTTATATGCATCAGTATAATCAACTTTATCAATATCAGATATATATATATTATATATTAATTTGTCATAACTATCATTACTAATTATATTGTTAAGTAATCTATAATCCATTTTAAAATTAGTTATATTTGATGCACTATTATATACAAGCATTGTTACTTTAGTATTATCATCATATATAGTATATGATTTATTGAATAATGTATTATATTCATTTAGTAAATCATTAAATTTAATTTCACATTTAGATATATTTCTATTTTTTTTACTGCATTCACTTTTAGAAATAATATTTTTGATGAATTCTAGGTTACAAAAATTAGTATTTACATATTTATCTGCATTTATATTGTTATTAATTACTAATGTATTATTTTTTGCTACATATTTATTATCTTTATATTTTAGATATCCTATATTGTATTTACTTACTTCTGTACCTTCAAATGTGCCATCTGTTTCATATAGATATGTATATTCTTCATCATTTCGTGTTATTTTGGCTGTAAGTTCGTAATTGTTTTTTATTTTGTTAAAGTATTCGTCTAATTTTTCGGCTGTTACGAATGTTTTTAGTTTACTTGTATTATTGCTTTTAGGAGTATTTCCATCACCAAATATATTATTTAGAAGTAGTATTATTATTGCTATACCAAATATTATAAGATATATTTCTAGTTTTTTTGGTTCCATTTCTTTTTTCTTTTGTTTTCTTTTTTCTTGATAATCAAGTATTTTTTCTAACATAATTTTTCTCCTAGGAGTTTATCTTTACCTCTTCCATTTATAAAATCACGTGCCATCATTTCTTTTTTACCACTTGGCTTTAGTTTTGTGATTATTATTTCAGTATCACTACATTTAACGCCTATACCATTATCATAAATACTTATTATTTCACCAACTGTTCCACTTGTTTTAGTACCAATCTTACTTTCACATATTTTAATTATTTCTCCATTTAATGTTGTATAGGAAACTGGAAAAGGATACATTCCTCTTATATGATTAAATACTTCACGAGCTTTTTCATTAAAGTCTAGCTTTTCTTCTTCTCTTTTTATATTATAAGCAAATGTTACTTCATTTTCATCTTGACGTGTTCTTCCATTCGTACCATTAAATATTGATGGAAGTGTTTCAAGTAATAAATCACGGCCTAAAATGCTTAATTTATCATGTATTGTTCCTACATTATCAGTATCTTCTATCTTAATACTTTTTTGTGTAATAATATCTCCATCATCCATACCAGGAGCCATATACATAATAGTTACTCCTGTTTCACTATATCCATCTATTATACATCTATGTAATGGACTACCACCTCTTAGTTTAGGTAAAAGTGATGCATGAACATTAACTGCTTTATACTTTGGAGTATCTAAAAGTACACTTGGAATTATTTGACCATAAGCACATGTGATAATAATATCAGGATTATACTTAAGTATTTCATCTGTTTCCTTTCTTACTTTTTCAGGCTGAAAAACAGGTATATTATGTTTCAAAGCACACTCTTTAACTGGAGTATATTTTAACTCATGTTTACGTCCTACATAACTATCAGGTTGAGTTACAACTAAAACAACATTAGTATTTTCAATTAACATTTCAAGAACTGGTATACTAAATTCAGGAGTTCCCATGAATACAACTTTTTTATTTTTCATTAAATCACCTACATATATAATTTACATTAATAATTATATTAAATATTTATATTTATATCAATAGTGACACCACTATAATTATTATCATTTATTTCTTTTAATACTTTCATAAGTAAATCATTTTTCTTATATTTAATCATTATATTGAATCTATATTTATTCTTAAGTTTAACAATAGATGCTATACTTGGACCAAGTATTATATAACTATCATCTAAATTATTATCAAGATATTTTTTTATTACATTTGCTGTGTCTCTAGATTTTTCAAATGAATCGCTTATCATAGTAAGATTACATATATAATAATATGGTGGATACATTAATTGTTTTCTAATTTTCATTTCATAATTAAAGAAATATTCATAGTCATTTTTAGTAACAGCATTATATACATAGTTAGTAGGATTATATGTTTGTATGATAACTTTACCTGGTAAATTAAATCTACCAACTCTACCTGCGGTTTGACTTAAAAGTTCATATGTTCTTTCACTACTTCTAAAGTCAGGCATAAGTAGTGCTGAATCGCTATTAATGACACCAACTAAACTTACATTTTCAAAATTAAGTCCTTTTGATATCATTTGTGTTCCAACTAATATACTATATTTTCCACTACTAAATTCACTTATAAGTTTTTGATGGGAATTTTTAGTACTAGTAGTATCAGCATCCATTCTAAGAACTGGTACATTATATTTTTTAGATATCATTTCTTCAAGTTTTTCTGTTCCAAGTCCTAAATCTCTTATTGCATCTTCATGGCACTTAGGACATACTTCACTTTTAGTAATTCTATATCCACAATAATGACAACTATATGAATTACTACTCTTATGATAAATTAAAGATATATCACAATTAGGACATTTATAGACATAACCACAATTAGTACAAGATAAAAATGTACTAAAGCCACGTCTATTTAAAAGAAGTATTACTTGTTCATTACGACTTAAAGCATTTTTTATTTCATTATCAAGTTTGTCACTAATAATATAATTATGTTTATGAGATTCCCTTTCCATATCAACTATTTCTATATTTGGAAATTTACCACTTATTCTAGTAGTTAGATTTATTAAATGATAAACGTTCTTTTTAGCTCTAATATATTGTTCAAGGCTTGGAGTTGCACTACCAAGAATGACTTTAGCATTATTATATTCACCTCTTAAAAAGGCTACATCTATAGCATTATATTTAGGAGTATTTTCTTGCTTATATGTTTGACTTTGACATTCATCTACTATTATCAACCCTATATTATTAAGTGGTACAAATATTGCACTTCTAGCACCAACTACAAGTGATACTTCATGATTCATTATTCTTCTATATTCATCATACTTTTCTCCTTCACTAAGTGAACTATGAAATACTGCAACAGAAGAACCAAATACTGACTTAAATCTTGAAACAATTTGTGGTGTTAAAGATATTTCAGGTACTAATACAATACCAGTTTTACCTTCATTAATAGTTCTTTTTAATAATTCAATATAAACTTCAGTTTTACCACTACCAGTAACACCATATAATAAAAATTTACTATCGCGTGAATATATTATTTCATTAACAGCACTCTCTTGATTATCAGTAAGTTTAATATCACGTTTTTTTTCATCAAGAACCATTACTTCTCTATTTACTTCTTTTTTTATTTCTAAAGCAATACCATTATTTATTAAGTTCTTTAATGATGGCGAATTAATCTCTTTTTTATTAATATCTTTTTCTTTTAATAAACTAATTATTTCTAATTCTTTCTTATTTCTTTTATGTTCTAAAATATAGTCATCAATAAGAGCATCTTTATTAAGACTAATAATTGTTTCATATTTTCTATTGATATTTGTTTTATATGATGCTTTTAATGCTTTAGGTAACATTACTTGATAACAACTTATTAAATTGCATAGTAAAGAATTACTTAAACTTTTACCTAATTTAAGTAATTCTTCATTTAAATAGAAATCACTTTCTTGTATTCTTATAATAGATTTATAATTCATATTATCTTCTTTATTATTATGAAGTTTTAGAACAAATCCTTCTACTTCACTTTTACCAAAAGATACTATTACTTTATGTCCTACTTTAATTATATCTTTTATATTATCTGGTACTATATAATCAAATACTTTATTAAGTGACTTAACTGAATATTCTATTAAAACACTCGCAAGCATTATATACCCTTCAAGAATGGATTATTTTTAAGTTCTTCTTCTACTGTTGTTTCACTATCATGTCCTGGATATATACGTACATTAGTTGACATATATTTAAATATTTTAAGACTATTAAACATATATTCTTCATTGTCTTCTTCAAAATTACCTATAGTTCCTTTAAATAAGAAATCTCCAGTAAATAATATATCATTTTTATCAAAATAATATGAAACACTATCCATAGTATGACCATATGTTTCTATTACTTTAAATTCAAATGTATTAATTTTAACATCACCTTTAGTCTTATAATCAACTATTTTAGCAGTAGGATATATTTCTTTAAACGCATCTAAACATCCTACATGATCAAAATGATAATGTGTTATTAATATACCTCTTACATGTAATCCTCTTGTATTAATTTCAGTAAGTATTTTTTCTTGATCACTTCCCGGATCAATAACTAAACAATCTATACCATTATGTATAATATAACAATTTTCTTTTAAAAGACCTGTTACTACTCTTATAACTTCTACCATTTATTCCTCACTTTCAAACATATCAATTAATTGATCTAATTTATTAATTACTTTAAATCCATGAGATTCTAAATCTTTAGAGAATCTAACTGCTACTCCACCATTATCTTCCCATTCTTTTAAATTACCAGAATAATCATCTACAAGTATAGCATCTTTACTATGAACTACTCTTGTTTTAGATATTTCTTTAGGTACCATAATAATATTTATATCATCAAAATATCTTCTTAAATAATCTACTTTAACAATACCTTCTGTTAATGAATTAATATGTGTTAAAAAAGATATTTCAAATAATTTACTTTCTTGTAATTTCTTTATACATTCAATTGAATCATTAAGAATATTTTTATCATTAACAACTCTAGTAAAATCAAATGTAGAAAAAAATATAGATATTTCTCTATGATTACTTACATCTGTTCCACTCTTTTCAAGTGCATCATAAAGTTCAGGAATAGTGTCCATTACAACACCATCAAAATCAATATATAATCTTTTCATAATACTCTTTGTCTCCTCTTTAAACAATATAATATTTTATTTATAAAATGTCAATGAATACAAACATATTTTTGCAATTTAAAAAGAGAATTAATTCTCTTTTATCATTTTTATTTCATCTTTATCACTAATAACAGTAAGATCATTTATACATGTATTTTCTCCATCATTAAGTGATATGCCTTTTACATTATAATCTAATTCTATTTGATAGAATGGCTCTTCTAAAAATAAACTTAGGTTTACATCAGTTCTATATACTTTATTATCACTAGTAAGAACTACGTAATATGTTTCACTACAAAATGTATTTGATTCAATATATTTAGCATTCTTAACATTATCAAATGTCTTAAGAACTTTATTATCAAGACTTACAAATTCTAATGTACCATTTTCTATTTTTAATTTACCTGCTTCCATTTCATCAGTTACATAATTATACATATTATTAACGTCTATACTAGTTCTATTACTGAAATAATATTTCTTATTATCTTTCATTATGCATTCATAATCAGCTATGCATTTTATTTCTTCATGTGTTTTATCTTCTTTTACATTAGTTGTTTTATCATTTGTTTCTTTAGATTTATCTTTTTCATCTTTATAGAAATATATACTTCCAGCTACTAATATTATTAGAAATAGATATATTAATATTTTCTTCATTATTCTTCTGTCTCCTTAATATATTCTCCATCTAATGAGAAACTCTTAGTATCAGTTATTTTAACTGGAACAATGCTTCCAATTAATGATTTAGGTCCTTCTATGTTAACAAGTTTCATATTTTCTGTATAACCACATACCTTATTTTTATCTTTTTCGCTTTCACCTATTACTAAGCATTTAACAGTTTTACCAAGTAATTTTTGATTTCTAAGATTACTATATTTGTTAACTACTTCATTTAGTCTATGTAGTCTATCCATTTTAACACTTTCTCTTATAGCATCTTTCATTAAAGCAGCAGGTGTATTTTCACGAGGACTGTATGCAAAAGTAAAGGCTCCGTCAAATTTACATTCATTTACAATTTTCAACGTTTCTTCAAAATCTTCTTCTGTTTCGCCTGGGAATCCCACTATTATATCAGTAGTTACACTTGAATCTTTAACTTTTTCACGAATACTATTATATAGTTTTAAATATTCTTCACTTGTATATTTTCTATTCATAAGTTTAAGTATCTTATTGCTGCCTGATTGAAGTGGTAAATGTATATAAGGCATAATATTATCTCTTGATGCGATTATATCAACCATACTATCAGTAAAATCCCATGGATGACTTGTAACAAATCTAATTCTTTCTATTCCTGTATCACTTACATCTTTAAGTAAATCAGCAAGATTATAATTATCGTATAAATCTTTACCATATGCATTAACATTTTGACCAAGTAAGGTTACTTCTTTATATCCATCTTTAACAAGAGTTTCTACTTCACTCACTATATCTTCATGTTTTCTACTTCTTTGAGTACCTCTTGTATATGGAACTATACAATATGTACAAAATTTATCACAGCCATAAATAATATCTATCCATGCTGAATACTTACTATCTCTTACTACTGGTACACCTTCAACAACATCACCTTCGTAACTAAGAACCTCTATTTGTCTTTTATCAGTATCAATTTTATTCTTAATTATTGAAAGCATATTATCAAGATTATGAGTTCCACATACAAAATCAACATATTTATATTTATTTAATATATCATTTACAACTACTTCTTCTTGAGCCATACATCCACAAAGACCTATTAATAAATTGGGCTTACTTTGTTTCATATGTTTAAGAACTCCTAAGAATCCAAATACTTTATCATGAGCATTTTCTCTTATCGCACATGTATTTAATATAACAATATCAGCATCATTAATATCGTCTGACTCACTAAATCCGACACTCTTAAGCATTCCTTTGATCTTTTCACTATCATGTTCATTCATTTGACAACCATAAGTTCTTACAAAAAACTTTTTATCTTTACCAAATTTATCAAACTCTTTATCATATTTAACATATTTTATGTCATTTTGATTTCTCTTTTTAGCATCTAACATATTAGGTGTTTTCATACTACATCAACTCCGATTTGTATTATATCATATTTAAAAAGAAAACAATAGTTTTAAATACTATTGTTACTATTATCATTATAACTATAATCTTCTGGAATATTAAATCCAAATTTATTTAAATAATATATTGTACTACCTGAATTAATATAGCCAACTGTATCTCCAATGTACTGATTATTTCTTATAACAAATGTAAATGGAACACTTCCAGCATAACTAAATTTATCACTATCAATATTCGTTAAGATATCTTTATCACTTTGTTCTAATAAATCTGCTTCAAAGAAGTATAATTTAATATTATATTTATTTGCTATATCTGTAATAACAGGTTTATATTCTTTGCAATGAGGACATCCTGAACTAGCTATTACTGTTATTACTTCTCTACCATTATTAATATCTTCTTTCCATGATTTAAGCTTACCATTGATAGGATCACCTGTTATAGTTATTTCTTTATTTATAATTGTATTGTCATCTAAACTACTATCATCATCTTTTATATCATTATCATTATGGTCTTCATCAATAAGTTTACCTGTGTCTAGATCATATTTTCTTCCATCTCTACATGTACAGTTTTTACCAACTACTCTATAATTACTATTACATAATGTAGAACAAGAATAACTAGGTAAATTTGGTTCTATTTCAGATATCACCATTCCAAAAAATAACACAAAAAATAATATAAATGAAATTACTTTAACACCTATTGATACAAAAGATGTAATAAGTACTGGCTTAGACACTTCTTTTTTATCTTTAGAATATATGCATCCCACTATTATACCTATTATTGGAAAGAAAAATGCTAATATACAAAATAATACTTTTTCACTGCTTTTATTATTTGTGTTATTGACATTATTATCAACATTTGAATTTAGATCATTTCCACAATTACTACAAAATCTAGAACCATCTTTATTTTGTGTTCCACATTTATTACATTTAATCATTTTTACCAACTCCTACTATAAGCATTATAATTATTTTTTGTTTAAATTACAACACTCAATAAATTTAAAATATATATTTTTAAACTATTCCATATCCATTTGGTAAATGCATTTATTAATGTCACCGTCAAAATCAAATTTACAGCAATACAATTTATATATTATTTCTTCTTTTTGTGTATCTTTAACATAATATTCTCTAATATAGTCATCTTTCCTATAAATTTCACAATAATTATCTCCATGAGTCAGTTTTACAAGAGGAAATATTCTTATATACATTTCAAAACATACTATTCCTATAGCAATAGTTACTGCTACTATGCCTCTTACGTTTATTTTATTTAAATCAATTTTATTTTTCTTTTTCTTCATAATTAATCATCACTCATTTGTATGCATCCTTTATAGTCTCTATCTTCAGTTTTTGCACAACAATAATGTCTTTTTCCTACTTTTATATCTTTATAATTTGTTCCATATGTACTACAAGTCATAGGAGAAGCAAATTTTGCGAAATACATACAATAGATGTCAAATGCTATTGTTGAAATTGCTATTATGACTATTACTATGCTAAATATTTTTACTACTTCTTTAATTATCCTGAAAATTAATTTTTCATTCTTATTTTTCTTTTCTTTTTTCATTAGTTACCTCTATACTAAATTAAATACTATTTAATTAATTACTAAATTCTTCAATTAATCTACATCTACTATAATTACCATTAGGATCTTTTTTACAACAATAATATTTAGGTTCTTCATTTTCATCAGCAGGTCTATATTTTTGTAAAAGATAGTCGCGATCATGACGACTGCAATATCCACTATACGTATCGTAAGGATTCCTATATTCAAAATATTTAAAATAAACATGTAACCCAAATTGAATAGATATTATTATAACAATTGCTAAAACAAGTAACTGAATTAGTTCCTTTATTATTTTAGAGATTAATATTTTAATATTGTTCTTATTTTTTTCTTTTTTCATTATCTTACCCTCAAACAATTAAAATTTTTATTTTCAAATGCACAACAATACCAATCTTTATCAATTTTTGTAACTGTAACATCATCATATCTAGCATGACATATTTTATTGGCATAGATTTTTCCAAACAAAGATATACAACAATTAGCAACAATAACAAATAATATTATGATAATTATAGCAATTACGATTTTATTATTTTTCTTTTTATCAATAGTTTTCTTTTTCATACACACCTCTACTATATAAATAATAACACATAATAAAAAAGATTTAAATTACTTTAAATCTTTAAGTTCAAATATAACATCTCTAAGTTCAGTAGCACGCTCAAAGTCAAGTCTTGATGCTGCTTCTTTCATTTCAACTTCAAGTCTATGAATCATATCATTAAGTTCCCTCTTAGAATATTTTTTCTTTTCAATCTTTTCTTCTTCTACTGAATTACTTATTGCTTCTTTAATTTCTTTTTGTATTGTTTTAGGAATGATACCATGTTCTTTATTATATTTTTCTTGTATAGCACGTCTTCTTGCAGTTTCACTTATTGCAGTTTTCATCGCATCACTCATAACATCAGCATACATTATAACCTTACCATTACTATTACGAGCTGCTCTACCTATTGTTTGAATAAGACTTCTATCACTTCTTAAGAATCCTTGTTTATCAGCATCCATTATACATATTAATGATACTTCTGGAATATCAATTCCTTCTCTTAAAAGGTTAATACCTACTATAATATCAATTTTACCAAGTCTTAAATTTCTAATAATGTTAAGTCTTTCAAGAGTTTTAATTTCATTATGTAAATACGTTACTTTATAACCAAGTTCTTTTAAATATGAAGTTAATTCTTCACTCATTCTAATAGTTAATGTTGTTATTAAAACTCTTTCATTATTTTTGATTCTTTCATTTATTTCATTAATAATATCATCAATTTGATTCTTAGTACTTTTAACTTCAATAATTGGATCTAATAGTCCTGTAGGTCTAATTATTTGTTCTACACATTTATTATCAACAAGAGAAAGTTCATAATCACCTGGCGTTGCTGATACATATATTACTTGATTAAGTTTTTCTTTAAATTCTTCAAATTTTAGTGGTCTATTATCCATCGCACTAGGTAATCTAAATCCATAGTCAACAAGAGTTTGCTTTCTCATATGATCTCCATTATACATACCTCTTACTTGTGGAAGTGTAACATGACTTTCATCTATAACAAGTAAGAAATCTTTTGGAAAGAAATCAATTAATGTAGTTGGAGTTTCTCCTTTATCCCTAAGTGATAAATGTCTACTATAGTTTTCAATACCATGACAAAATCCAGTTTCACGAAGCATTTCTAAATCATACATAGTTCTTTCTTTAAGTCTTTGTTCTTCTAATAATTTACCATTATCATGTAATTCTTTAAGTCTATCATTAAGTTCAGCTTCAATTCTTTTAGTTGCTTCAATCATTTTTTCATCACTAGTTACGAATAATGATGCTGGAAAAATACTTACTGTTCTTACATTAGAACTTATTTTACCTGTTAATGGATCAAAGAATGACAAAGTTTCTATTTCATCACCAAACATACTTATTCTAATTCCACTTTTCTTTTCACCAATAGGTATAAGTTCTATAGTATCTCCTTTTACTCTAAAAGTTCCTCTCTTAAAATCAAGTTCATTTCTTTCGTATTGCATACCAACTAATTTTTCAAGAATAACATCTCTATCAATAGTATCTCCTACTGAAAGATTCAACATTTTATTAACATATTCTTCTTTTTCACCAATACTATATATACATGAAACACTAGAAACTATGATTGTATCTCGTCTATCGATTATTGCTGCTACTGCTGCATGTCTTAATTCATCTATTTCATCATTAATAGATGAATCTTTTTCGATATATAAGTCTTTACTAGGTACATATGCTTCTGGTTGATAATAGTCGTAATAAGATACAAAATATTCAACTTTATTTTCAGGAAACAATTCTTTAAATTCAGCATATAATTGTCCTGCAAGTGTTTTATTATGAGCAAGTATTAATGTTGGCTTATTAGTCTTTTCAATAACATTTGCTATAGTAAAAGTTTTACCTGTTCCTGTTGCTCCAAGTAATACTTGATTCTTTTTTCCATCATTTATACCATCTACAAGTTCTTTAATTGCTTCAGGTTGATCACCGCTAGGCTTATAATTACTTACAAGTTTAAACATAATAATTTTCCTCCTTTATTAACCTTGAAAATGAGCCCAAGATAATTCGGTTGACACTATCGACCAATTTGGATAATACTCATAAAACCTATTCATTCTTCTTATTGAAACTGCTGAAAAGCCATTGTCAAATTCATTTATTAATTTTTTAGATAAGGCTTCGATTATATAATTGACGTTATAAAAATTAATATATATATTATCTTTTTCTTCATTATTATATCCGTTCTTTTTTATTTAATAACAAGTTATACTAGGTTCAAAAATCATATCACGCCAAGAACCTGAATCTAACATAAAATTATTGTCTAAATAATCCATAAAAAAGTCTAGCTCACTTTCACTAATTTCTCTTCCATAAGATTTATTATATTCTAATCCTGCTGAAATAATTTTTGATAGTTTCTTTGTATCAGTACATTTAGAACTTAATGTAGTAAAATCATCTCTAGTAATTAGTGTTTGTTTTTCTTCAACATCTTTGTAAAACTTTTCCATACCAGATATATCTTTCATAAAATAAGCATTTAACAAATAATTATTACTAGACATAAACAAATACGAAATAACAACAAATGGAGCATAACTACCAGTATATTCACCTGTTATAATTGATGTAAGTAATTCAGTTATTCCTTCATTTAATCCATCTGAAGAAAGGTTATTTGGATTTTCATAATCATTTAGAGATTTATCATAATAATCAATTTTTGTTCCTGTTTTAGTATAAGTAATTCCATTTTCATCAAAAGGGTTATGTTTTTTTGATGTAACACCATGTAACATTTCATGAGTTAATTGGTGATTATTAAAATTCTTTCTCATAACAACACCTGGTTCTATATAAAGTTCGTTAGGATTTACACTAATAGACATATTTGTTTTAAGAGCACCTACTCCGCTAGAAATTCTATTTTCTCTTAAAGAACCATTAGGAAGTTTTATAGAATATGTATTATCTTCTGAAATTTGAATAAATAAGTCTTCAAAGTTAGATAAAGATTCTTCTAAAATGTCTTTATCAGCATTAGTATTTCTTAAAGTACTTTCTATATTACTAACTATTTCTTTAACATTTGATGGTTCACTCGTACTATTAAAATTTTTATCTATTACTTTCATATATTTTATTTCTCCGTTTTATACTAATTATTATTAGGCAAACTTAATGCCCAAGACAATAATTCATTATTAACATTTTCTATTTCTTTTTGTATATCGTTACTATTTCTTTTCTCATTATCTTCGTAATAACTTATTTCATAAGAATAAATAGTTTTATCATCTATCCATTTAAAACTCTTTGATAAATCAAAATCATATCTTTTATCAAACATAATATAAACTACTGTATCTTGATATGGAATTAACACATCGACATAATCATCTTCTTCATTAATAATATGATAATTATGTTTATCATTTAGTTCGTCTTTATGTAAATGATATTTTTCATACAATCTTGGATCTTTAACATGACCACTACAACAATATAAAGTGTGATACCCTTTCTTATTTAAAATAGATATAGTTTCTGCAATTAAGTCATCTACTTCAAATATATCATTAACTATTTCAAATGTATTACCGTTTAAATATTTATGCATGTTATCACCCAATTCATCATATACAATATATATTACAAACATTTATTTGTCAATATTATGTTTAAAAACAAGAACTAATAATTCTTGTCTATATTATTTAGGACAACTAGTAAGACTTAATGGTATTTTATATGTAATAGTTTTATCATCTTTACTAGCCTGTATTTCTATATAAAGGTCATTACTACTAAATGTTTTACAACTAGATTCATAGTTATCAATCGCAAATTCTATTTCATTTAAATAGTCATCTAATGTTATTGAAGTTTTACTTTCACTTTTATATTCTTCTATTTTATGAATAACATTATTATGACTCTCATATAAAGTACTACTTATTGAATCATATAATGTATTATCTTCTTTACCACAATATTTGATGTTAGATATGTATATTGATGATTTATCTTTATTATAAGATATACTACCTTTGATAGTGAAGTTATCACATGTAGTTGTTAATGTTTTAAATACAAAGTCTTCATTATGAGTAAATATTAAAATAATTAACATGATAAATAATATTATAATGATACCAATTATATAATAAGAAGTTTTAATCTTTTTCTTACTAGTTTCTCCATCAAGTAAATCATTAATATCAATATTAAAGTCTTTACTCATTTGTTTAAGTATAGAGATATCAGGTATATTTTTACCATTTTCCCATTTACTAACAGCTTGATAAGTAACATTATATTTATTTGCTAAGTCTGCTTGTGTTAAATTATTATTTTTTCTAATTTCTTTAATAATTTTACCTATTTTTTCTTGATCCATATTTACTCCTCTAATGTATTATATCATATTTAAAAAGAAATACCGAAGTATTTCCTTAAATAGAATTTATTTTTAATGTTTTTTCTGTTTTACTTTTCTTTTGAATTTTACTTGTATAAGGTCTAAACATATTTTTTACTTTTTCACCAACTATACCTCTAATATCAAATTTATTACAATATTCAAGTCCTCTATAGTCAGTAATACCTCTTAAATAAAATTCATTAACGCTACCATTTTCTGTATTATAATTACATACTAATTCATAACCATTATATTGATATAATGTAATATCACTTGTTTCACCATTATTAAAGTTTCTAAATATTGGTGAACCATAATTAATGATATCATTTAATGAAAACATTTGATTTTTTTCACGAGCTTCTTCACTACTTTCTAAAGTAATATTGTTTTCATCTTCTATACTTAAGAATTCTCCATCTTTATTTCTTAAGACAAATGGATCATATAATACTTCTTCAGTAGTATCATTAGGTATTCTTACATATATATTAAATAATTTATTATCAAGCATTGTAAGTAACATTTTATCAGTGGTTTCATCACTAAAAGTAATATTTTCAAGTATAGATATTTCTTGAATACTATATTTACCTTCACTTGCCATCTTTAATAAACTACTACATTTAGACATCATTCTATAAACATAATCAAGTTTAGATTTATCTTTACTAATTTTTAAACTTATTGCCATAAGTGATGATTTTGAAACTAACAATCTATGTAACTTTTGTAATGCTTTTTCTCTATCTTCAAATTCAAATACTGATGCTATTACTTCATCTTTAACTGTATCAAAATTTTCTTTAAAGATACTATCATTTAATTTAGTTAATAATTTACTTTTAGCACATCTTCCATCTTCATAATTGCCTGGTAATTTATCAATATATTTTTTAATTCTTCCATATTCTAAACTTACTGTTGTATAATAATCATATTTTGATTTTATAAATTCTCTAAAATCATCAAATAGTTTATTTTCTTCATAATCAAATAAATTATAGTTATAAAGTAAACTTTTAATACCATCCATCATATTATCTAAATATGATGATAATATAATTGAATCACCTGCATTAAAATATGTATATATTATTCCATTTAGTTTATTATTTATATATTGATCATATGCTTTTTGAAGTTCTTCTAGTTGTGTTATAAATTCATCTGTATTACAATCATATCTTAAAGCAAATTCAAACTTTTTAGGTATTCCGTTTTGTCTTTTGAAAGATATTTCATAGTTTCTATAATATATTTTTAATGTTGAATAGAATTTATTTGCTTGTTCATCTAGTTCAATTACATCTTTACAATCATCTAGTGATACATTGCTTCTAAAAATACTTTCAGCATTACTTTTTAATACTGAATCACTACAATTTTCAAATCTACTTTTTATTTCATTTAGAGTTTTATTTTTCATAAATATAAACTCGTTATCTTTTTCTGCTTCAAATTCTAGACTTGATTTTAGTACGTCATATGCTTCATTAAGCATAGAACATTTTCTATTATATGCACATATTCTTTTTTCTTCTTCATTTACATGCTTATCAGGATGATATATCATCATTAGTTTTCTATATTTAGTTGTAATTTCATTTAAGTTTAAAGGACGATTTATATCGATACCTAAAATTAACATTGCTTGTTTCTTAGTCATAATTATTAACCCCCTTAATAATGTGCATATTATATCATATTTGATACATAAAGTCAAGAAAAGCACATTTATACTGGGATTAATTCATAGTTTTTGTTAATGATTTTCCCTGTGTATGATAGATAATATCATCTAAATTACCTGTGAATTTAAAATAGCAAAAGCCATTAAGTATAGCATCATCTACTGTTTCAAATGGTGAACATATAATACTACCATCATATAATATTGCATAAAATTTCCACAAATCATTTGTATCTTTATAACCATTATCAATTAAATAATCAAAATAATCATAATTTTTATTAATGGAAACTAAGTCATTTTCAACTACTGCTTTTTGTTGTGTATCATTTAAGCTATAATATTTGGTTCTGTCAAATTCATAGTCCCCTTCTTTTATATTTACTTTTTCACTATTAAAATATTTTTTTATTGTTACATCATCATCAATAGTGCATTCATATAAATGTGAGTGTCTAGTTGTCTCATCACATTTTACTTTTTTGGAACATCCACTCATATTCATAACTGTTATTAATGCTAGTATTGAAGATATAATTCTAGTTTTATTTTTCATCTTAACCACCCCTAAATTTCCATTTATTATACCACTTAAAAAGACTTTAGTAAATTACTAAGTCATTTTCAATCTTGTTATAAGCACCACTAAAGTCTATTCCGTCTATTTTCAAATAATCATTTATACTTTTACCATCAGCTGTAAAATATATATCGCATTCTTTAATATTCTTACGAATTGTATAAGATATACTATTTAACATGAATAATCTCATTTCATCATTATTTTTAAAACTAAAAACGCTATTTTTATAATCATTACTTAATCCTTTAACAAAAGTAGAACTAGCTAAAAAATTAACATATATTGTATTATCATTTGGTTCACTTGTTTCTAAATAAAAATCAAGTCCAGTCCAAAAAGAGATAGAACTAGCGAGATTAGTTATATTTAAATTTTTTTCATATTGGTAATTTATTTCTCTAATATTATTTTTAGATACAACTCCATATATTTTTGCATAATTTTCTTCACTTTCACATCCACTTAAAGTAAATAGCATTATAAAACTAGTTAATATTAATAATATTTTTTTCATTACATTCACCATATATATATTAACATATTTTTAACATTTAAAAAACAGTTTTCACTGTTTATTCACTAAATAATTAGTATCTACACTTTTATCTATTTCATTATTTATATCATTTTCATCAACTATAATATCATAATCATCTTCACTATTTGAAACTGGTATTTTTATTTTTTCATCTCCGACTATTTCTATACCAAGTTCTTTTGATATAGTATATTTGATAGTTTTATCTTCATTACTAACATCTACACATGTTGGATTCTTAAGACTTCTTATTATAATTTCAGATTCATCATTAAGTTCCGTATTTTCACGTACTTTTACTTTAACCTTTTCTTCATAAAACATTTTCTTACTTACAACATCTGTTTTAGTATTATTATCATAACTATACCAAATATTTATATCATAACTACCATTTATTTTAATATAATCTTCATCCTTTTTTCCTCTTAAGTTATGATTAATGACCCAACATCCAAGTACGTTATTAATATCTTTATCAACAGTTATTTCATAATCATTTTTAAATACTTTCTTTCCTTTACCAATGATTGTTTTAGTAACAATCTCTTTATAATTATTAAACATGACATCCTCCTATAATAGAATATGCTAGTTAACTAGATTTGATAAAAGAAAAAGAAACTACATTACATAGTTTCTCATGAATTTAAAGATTCATTTTTATATAGATTTTTATACATATTACATGTTTTTAGTAATTCATTATGTTTACCTGATGCTATTACTTTACCATTATCTACTACATGTATTATATCAGCATCCATTATAGTAGATAATCTATGAGCAACAATAACTACTGTATGATTTGATACTAAATTATCAATAGTTCTTTTTATATAATCTTGACTATTGTTATCAAGTGCTGAAGTTGCTTCATCAAATAATATTATTTTACTATTTCTTGATAAAGTTCTAGCAATAGATAATCTTTGTTTTTGACCACCTGATAGATTAACACCACCTTCTCCTAAAACTGTATCATAACCTTTAGGAAGGCTCATTATATAATCATCTAAGTATGCCATCTTACAATACTTTTGAATCTCATCTAAAGTAAGATTCTCATCTACAATAAGGAAGTTCTCTTTTATACTTCTATTAAATATAAATGGTTCTTGTCTTATTATAGATATATTTTTTCTAAGTTCACTTTCTTTTAAATCTTTAATGTTAACATTATCAATAAATATCTTTCCACTACTAACATCAAATATTCTAGTTAATAAGTTAAATAATGTACTTTTGCCTTGACCTGAAGCCCCTACAATAGCTATCTTTGTATTTGGCTCAACTTTTAAATTAAAGTTGTTAAGTGTATTTTCTTCATCTGGATATGCAAAAGATACATTTTTAAATTCAATAACACCTTTAACATTTTCTAATTTTTTATCTCCAAACTTTTCATCTTCAAAAAGTCTATTTTCTAAAATATCATTAACTCTTGAAACAGATACTTTTACTTTTTGATATGTTTGAGTTAATTCATTAATATCTTCTATTAAATAAGTAAATCTATAAATGTAATATGTCATAGAAACTAAAAATGATAATGAAATTTGTTTATAATATAACAATACTATGCTTGTAGCTATAACACCACATTCAAGAACTGATTTTAAAAAACCTGTACCTATATCAAAATTCTTCTTAGTATCAATTTCATATGCTGACTTATTAAATATTCTTTTTACAATTTCAATTGCATTATTAACTAAATTATTCTTAACACCTAATGTTTTAATCTCTCTTATACCTCTAATTGATTCATTAGTTAAAGATATAAACTTATCTTGTTCCTTTTTTCTATCTTTATGTATTTTTTCTAATATTGGATTATATTTCTTTATTATTAAATATAATATAATTATACAAACTATTATTTCTAAACCTATAATCCAAGAATTTATAAATATGTATATCAATACAACAAATGATGTAACTAAAACAGTTACCATATTTAATAATCTTAAAAATACAAAACTTAATGTATTAGCATCATTCGTTATACGGTTAATTATCTCACCAGAAGACATTTTTTCAAATGCTACTGCTGGTAGATTAAGAGCTTTTTGATATGTATAAAACTCTAATTTTCTTGTAAGTACACTTTCTAATTTTGATAATATTGATTTAGCTTTTAAATAAAGTATACCATCTGTAGTAATCTCTAATAAAAAATATATACCAATATATATAAGTGCATATTTAATATTCATTTCTGTAATACACTCAATACTTTTACCATTTAAATAACCAGTAAATATCTCACAAAAACCGCATATAACAACTATTACACTTGCTAAGATAAGTTTACCTTTTTCATCTTTCATTAACTTAATTAGAGGCTTAAATTCTTTTAAATTTTTCATTTCTTACCTCCAAAAAAAGACTACTCATGATAAGAGTAGCCATATTAATTAATTATTAAACGTTATAAGGATTGTGGAAAACATTGAAGATTCCCACTTCCTTTGTTAAAACTCTTATCACTAAAAACATATAAATTAAATTTAAAAATCTTCATTTCTTCCACTCCTTTCTCTTTAAATTCATTTAAAATATATCATATTTGATACCGAGTGTCAATAAAGCATTTAAAAAAACTAGTTATTTCAATAAAACTGGTCTTTATTTATTAATTTATTTTTTAATTCATAATAATCATTAATCTTCCACGTCGGTACTAATTCAATATCTTTAATTATAAATAAAATTAAATGCCTTTTTATTCTTATTCGTTAATGTAAGCTACTTCATGACATCACTCTTTTACTAATAAATTATTATGAATATTATATCATAATTAACTAATTTCTATAGAGTTTTATATAAATTATTAAAGTGAAATTAACATATTCAAATACTAAAAAATATATGATATTATTATGATAAGGAAGGATATGATAAGATGAAAAAAAGTTTATTTGGAATTTCTATGTTAACAATAACTTGTTTATATGGTCTTTTAGGTGGAGTTATAATATTAGCCACTTACTTAATTGGTGGTAAAGTAATTGTTGGTATCATCATTAGTTTAATTGTTCTTATATTACAATTCTTACTTGCTCCATTCTTCACTGATTTAACTATGAAATGGTTTTATAAGGCTAGTTTTAATGAAGAAGTTCCAGAGTATTTAAAAACATTTATTACAAATATATGTAGTAAATATAACATGAAATTTCCACGAGTTGGAAGAATACATGATGGAGCACCTAATGCATTTACATATGGTAGAACTAAGAATGATGCTAGAATAGTTTTAACAGATGGAATATTTAATTTACTTACTGAAGAAGAAATAAAATCAGTAGTTGCTCATGAACTTGGCCATGTAGTTCATTATGATATGTTATTCATGACAGCAGTACAAGTAGTACCTTTAGTACTTTATGGTATATATGAAGCATTTGCTGGTAATAGTAATGATGACAGTGATAATGCTAATGCTGGAGCAATAATCTCTATAATCGCATACGTTCTTTATATAATATCTCAATATATAATATTATGGTTATCAAGAACAAGAGAATATTATGCTGATAACTTCTCTATTGATGAAACAAAAAATCCTAATTCTTTAGCAGAAGCACTTGTTAAAATTGGATTTGGTCTTGCTACTAGTAAAAGTACTGGTAAACATAATGCATCAAAAAATAATGCACTTGGTATAAGTGATGTTAAAGAATCAAAAGCAATGTCTATTAGTTGTATAGAAAATGGCATAGTTAATAAATCTAAAATTAAAAATGCTATGAAATGGGAAATGTGGAATCCATGGGCAAAATGGGCAGAATTTAATTCTACTCACCCACTTATTTCAAAAAGATTACTTTACATCTCTAAAAGATCAAAAGAATTTAATCAAGAACCATATATAGTATTTGATTTACAAAAAACAGAAAGTTATGCTGATGATTTTATATTAGAATTATTAATTAATTTCTTACCTGGTATATTCTTAATTATAACAATTATTATTTACTTAGATGAAAATGCTAGTTTAAGATATGCAGGACTTAGTTTATTACTTACGACAATATTCTCATATATTAAATTTAAAAGAAGATACAGAAATAAATATACTGAATCCAATGTAGAAAAATTATTAGGTGAAGTTAAAGTATCAAATATAACATCAATACCTTGTATATTAAAAGGTGAAATAATTGGTCGTGGTAATCCAGGATGTATATTTAATGAAGACTTTGTTATTAAAGATGAAACTGGTATTATATTTTTAGATTATAATCAACCTATTCATTTTGTTAATAAATTATTTGCATTATTTAATAGTGAACAATATTTTAATAAGATTGTTACTGTTAAAGGTTGGTATAGAAGAAATCCTGTACCATATGTAGAAATATATGAATACACAGTTGATAATAAAACTAAAAAAGTATGGACTTACGCATTTAGAAAAGTATTATATATATTATTAACAATATTTTCATTATTCTTAATATTATAAGTATTTTAAAAACATGGACTACATCATCCATGTTTTATTTTGTCTATTATTTAATTAACTATTTTTAACTTTAATAATAGTTATTAATGCTAATAAACTAACAATAAATATTATAATTGAAACGATTACCTTCACCACTAGCAGTAACATAAAGCTTAATCTTAACAGTAACTTTACTATCATGAGTAAATCTTACTGTCATATTTCCAAAGCCTTCCTATAATCTAATTTTTAAAGAAAAATATTGCTTAAAATACTATAATAAAATTTAATTTATGTCAAACTATTTTGATTAAAAGTATAAAATTCAAAATATAAACTCATAATATAAATATGATAAATATTGATAGATTCTATAAAATGAAAGAATATGCCCCTGATCTTCAAATAAAGGAAGTTTCTTTTGGTATATCAAAATTATATATAATAAATATACAAACAGTATCTTCTTCAGAGCTTACTAATCATTTTATATTAGATTATTTATCTAAAAGAAGTCTTATCAAAAATGAACTAATCTCTAATCTTAAAAATGATATACAATATCATATACCATCTATAAGTTTTATTGAAATAAAAGAGACTGATATAACAGAATATTTATATAATGGATTTACTGTATTAATATATAAAAATGAAGCTATTGCATTTGAAACAAAGGCTAATCTTGATAGAGGTGTTAATGAACCATCAAGTGAACCAACTATAAAAGGTCCTAAAGATTCATTTAATGAAAACTATAATACAAATATAGGACTTGTAAGAAAAAGATTAAAAACAGATTCACTTCATATAAAAGAACTTACTCTTGGTACTAAAACAAAAACTAAAGTAAGTATTCTTTATTTAGATGACATAGTTGATAAAGAATTATTAGATGAAACAATAACTAAAATAGAAAGTATTAAATCAGATAAAATATTAGATACATATTATATAAAAAGTCTTATATCTAATGAAAATAAATCTACATTTCCGTCAATAAAGTCAACTGAAAAGCCAGACACTATAAGTAAAAGTTTAACAGAAGGAAAAATATGTATTATATCTGAAAACTCTTGTAATGCTTTAATAATACCCACATTCTTTATAGATTATTTTTATAATGATGAAGATAATTATCAAAAAAATATATATATTAAATTTGTTAAAATTATTAGAATAATAGCACTCTTTATAACTATTTTTATGCCAGCTATATATCTTGCGATTATTACATATGACCAACAAATATTACCAACAAGTTTACTTATAAATTTCTCTCTTCAAAGAGCTAGTGTTCCTTTTCCAGCACTTATTGAAGCATTTATCTTAATGTTTACTTTTGAACTATTATATGAAGGAGATGCATTAACGCCATCATCAAGAGGTACTTCTCTTTCAATACTTGGTGCTTTATTACTCGGAGATGCCGCTGTTAATGCTGGCGTTGTATCCCCTATCATGGTAATAATAGTCGCTGTTACTGCAATTAGTTCTATATTCTTTGTTTATTATGACTTTCAATCATTTATAAGATTTTATAGATATTCGCTTATGTTTTTAGCATCTTTCTTAGGTATAGTCGGAGTATTATTTGGATTCATATTTATTATAACTAACCTATGTAGTATTAAATCATTTGGTAAACCATTTATGATAACAATAAGTCCTAAATTAAATATAAAAAGTAAAAAGAAATTAATAAAACGAGGACTAATGATACAAAATACAGATAAGGAGACTCTATGAAAAAGATAATACTACTATTTATACTTTTACTTTTAACTGGATGTAAAGACTATACTGAAATAAATGATCTTGGAATAATAAGTGGAATGATAATAGATTATAAAGATAATAAATATGAAATAACAACAGAAATAATCACAAACGATAAAGAAAGTGAATTACAGATACTTAGTACTACAAGTACATCAATAGATGAAGCAATAAAAGAACTATCAAAACTCACTAATAAAAAAGTATTCATACCACATTTAAAAGTATTAATAATAACAGATAACATATTAAAAGAAGATATAGATTATTATGACTACTTTCTTCGTAATTCAAAATCATCAATGAACTTCTATGTTTACTATATAGATTCAAAAATAAAAAATAAAATATTTAAAATAAATGATGAAAGTGATAAAAATTCTTTACATATAGAAAAAATGTTAGAATTTAATAAACAAATATTTTCATCAACCACACCTCTTACATTTATAGATTTAGTATATAAGAAATTAGAACCAGGTATAGATATAATATATCCTGTAATAGAAATAAAAAATAATAATGATAAAGATATACTATATTTATCTAATCAAATAAGTTATAAAAATAACAAATTAATAACATTTACAGAAGATGAATCTATTACATATAATATACTCGCTAATACAATAGATAAAAGTTCAATAACAATAGATTGTGATAATGAATCATTTACACTTCAAATACAAGATATAAAAACTAAATATAAATGGAAAAAAGATTTATTTAATATAAATTCACATATAAATGCTAAAATAACTGATTATGAATGTAAATATGATTTAAATGATATAGATTCTTTAAAGAAACTTGAAAAATTAAGTATAAATCATATCAGCAATGAAATAAATAATTTAATAGATAAAATAAAGAAAGATAATAATGATGTTCTTGGTATAGAAAATTATATTTATAAACACGATAGAAATTATAATAAAAACAATTTTAAACTTAACAATATCAAGAATAAAAATAATATAGAATTTAACATTATATCAACAGGAGAAATAAGAAAATGAGAGATAAAAATGAAAAAATAAATAGTTTAGGATTATCTTCACTTATAATATCTTTAAGTGGTGCTTCATTTTGGGGCATTCTTACTTCTTTTATGTTATCTAAATCAAAAACATCAACAATTATTTCAATGCCTATAGGATTTATCTTAGGACTCATTATATCAAAAATATTATTATCTTTTTATGGTAAATTTCCAAATTTATCTTACACTAATAAATTCAAAAAAGTATATAAAAAACTATCAATAATATTAAATTTTATCATATTAATAATATCTATATTCTTATATATCTTTTTATCATATAGACTATCTAATTTTTTATCAAGTCAATATCTAACTGAAACACCTACTTTATATTTTTATGTTATTATATTATTGTTAACAAGTTATACTGCCTCACTTGGTATTGAAACTGTAACTAGAGTATCTCTTATCACACTATATACTTCTCTTATCATATTTATATTTGATTTAATAAATCTAATTCCATATATAAAACTAGATAACTATTTACCAATTATATCAGTAGATTTTAAAAGTATATTAATTTCTAGTGTTATATATGCTTTATATTCTACAATACCATTATTCTTTATAATGACATCAAAAAAAGATAATCTTGTTGATAAAGAAAAGTTTAACAAATATTTTATAGGTATGTATACATTATCATTTATATTAGTATTTACAGCTATAATGGTAACGCTTGGTATATTTGGTACTAATCTTGTTAATATGTTTGATTATCCTCTTTACTCAGTACTTAAAAAGATACAAATATTTTCATTTATAGATTCAATAGAAAACGTAAGTGCTTCATTATGGATATTCTTTACAATAACAGGCTGTTCAATAATAAACTTATCAATATTTAACAATATAAAAGAAACACTAAATCTAACTAACAATAACAAGTTATATAAAATAATAATATTTATAGTTATATTATTGATACCTAAATTATTATTCACAGATAATAGTTACACTGAAACATTTAATTATGTTAAAGTACCTATTATATTAACAATTGTTTTATTAATTATTATAACGATTACAACTATCATATTGAAATTTAAAAAGGAATGAAACTAATCATTCCAATTTTTATGTATTTTTGATAATTTATATTCTTCCATTTTTTCTTGTTCAAATGGTTCAAGTATTGCTTCATAATATTCTCCATTTGAATAACAAGTACGTCTTTCTACTTCATCTCTTTTAAATTTAAATACTTCAACTGCATTATATTCTCTATTAGGTATATCTCCAAGTAATCTTTCAACACTTATATCAACAAATGTTTTATTTAAACGACTTATCATTGTACCTGTAATATATCTATTTTCCATTCCATTTGTAATTGAACCATTAAATCTAATACCATTTTCAGTACTCATAAGTGACATTTCAACTATATCATATTGTGGTTTATATCCATATGCACTATCAGTGATCTCTTTAGAATGTCTAAGAACATCTAAATAAAAATCTCCATCTTCTTTACTCATATTTTTATATCTAAAATACATCTCATATATTAATTCATCTTCATAATTCATAATATCACCTATCATTCCTTTGGTGTTATATTATATCATGAAATAGAAGAAAATGCTAGTATATATTTTTTCAAAATAAAAAGCACTATTTCTAGTACTCTATATTAAAATGAATCTATGTTTACTCTTACTCTTTTAATACCATCGTTATAAGCTTTAGCTTGAATTAATGTTTTAACACTAGTAGCAATCTTACCACCTTTACCAATAATTCTTCCCATATCAGCTTCAGCAACAAGTATTTCTATAGTTTTATTATCTTCACTATCAAATTCTTGTACTTTAACTAAATCTGGTTCTTTAACAAGTTTTTTAACGATTAATTCAGAAAAATCTACTAAACTCATTTATTTTCTTTTTGAATTATGGAATTCTTCCATAACACCTACTTCACTTAAAATATTCTTAGCTGTATCTGTAGGTTGAGCTCCTTCCTTTAACCATTTTAAAGCAGATTCTTTATTAACATTATATTTTTCTGCTTCTAAAGGCATATAAGTTCCTATAGATTCAATAACATTACCATCTCTTCTAGCTCTTGAATCAGCTACTACTAAACGATAATAAGGTCTTTTTTTAGCACCCATTCTTTTAAGTCTAATCTTAACTGCCATTTTAATTCCTCCTTTGTGCTTATTAATATACTACAATATAAAAAAGAAGTCAACCTTTTTTGGTTAACTAATTATTATTCTTAAATTTATATCCCTTAGTATAAGTAATTAATTTATCTCCTTCTACTACATAAGCTGTTCTTGCTGCTTCTAATATTGGAATATCACAAGATGAATCACTATATGCACTAACTATAACTGCATTTGGGATGACACTAGCAAGTCTTTTTAGTTTTTCTGTTCCTTTACAATTCTTACCTATTATTTTACCATCACTATCAGTTTTAGTAGCTATAACATATCTAATACCAAGCCTTTTACAAAATTGCATTATCCATAATTCATAAGAAGCACTAATAATAATATCATTTTGAGTTCTTCTATTTAAATACCATGGCTTAATATTTTTCATATGTGAATCTACAAAATCATTTATGAATTTAGGATAATTTTTTATTTCAAATATAAATGATAGCATTGCTTCTTTTACTCTTTCAAATTCTATTACTCCTCTTTTATAATCATTCTGTAACTTCTTTGCTTTCTTAAGTGCTTTTAAAACAAGAAAAGGATGCTTTTTAAATCCATACATCAATATATCTCTATTAGTATCTCCATTATAAATTGTATCATCAAAATCATATATATTCATATTTTATTATCACCTATAATAAATTATACAATATAAAAAGTACTATTTCTAGTACTTAATAAATTATCCTTCATTTCTCATGAATTGTTCGTATTCATTCATTATAGTTTCAGGATCACCTTCGTCTTTAATAAGACCTTCATGTAACCAAATTACTTTATCACATAATTCTATTATTGTTTTACTATTGTGTGAAACTATAACAACTGTTCTTTTATCATCACTAATAAGTTCTTTCATTTTATTATAACTTTTTTCTTTAAAGTGAATATCTCCTACACTTAAAACTTCATCTATAAGCATTATATCTGTTTCAAGTATTGCTGTTATTGAGAAAGCAAGTTTAGAGTACATTCCACTTGAATAACTTCTAACTGGTTTATATATAAAGTCACCAAGTTCACTAAATTCTATAATATCTTTTACTTTTTCTTCTATTTGTTCTTTAGAGTATCCAAGTAACATACCTGATAAGAATATGTTTTCGTATCCCGTTAATTGTTTTTGAAATCCTACTCCAATTGATAGTAATGATATTGAATTACCATGTAAATTAATGCTACCTTTATCAGCACTAAATATACCTGATATTGCTCTTAAAAGAGTGCTTTTTCCACTACCATTTTTACCACATATACCAAGTATTTGTCCTTTTGGTACTTCAAATGTAACACCTTTTACTGCTTTAAATATTTTTCCTGATCCACGTGATTTTAGTCCACCTTTTTTTAGTGAAAATCTATTCATATCTCTATAATACACATGTAAATCATTAACACTAATTGCTATTTCTTGTTTCTTCATTATTTCATCACCTTAACATATGTATTTTCATATTTATATATAGTATGTACTCCTAATATTGAAAGTAATACACCTATAAAGAACCATATAAGAGTCCACATTCCTATTGGAGCACTCTTATATATTAATACATTTCTCATGTTATATATAAAGTTAGCTAGTGGATTTAAATCAAGCAATATTGTTCTATAAACAGTATTATGTATTCTAGAACTTATATCATAGAATATACCAGTCAAATAGAATAACATACGAAGTCCTATATTAACTAAATTAGTTAAGTCTTCAGCAAATACTCCAAAGTGCATAACAAGTGTACATACACCAAATGTAAATATCATTACAGTTATAATTATTGGTATGAACCATAATACATTCCATGTTACAGGTACCTTGTATATGAACATAAATATTACAACAAGTAAGAATGATACTGCCATCTTAAATGCATTAACACCCATCTTTATAAGAAGTAATACAAATTTAGGTAAATATACTTTAGTAACAGTATCTCTATTAGAAGCAACTAATTTTACTGATGTAGTTACCATCTTATTAAAGAAATTCCATATAGAAAGACCTATAAATACAAATACTGGAAAATATTCAACTCTAGATTTGAAAACTATTGTTGCTATAAAAGTATATATAAGCATAAATGCTAGTGGTTCTAAAATCATCCATAAAAATCCTAAATATGAATTTATTACTTCAGTTTTAAGTTCAGCCCATGTTGCATACATAATATAATTTTTATACTTCTTTAAATCATTAAAAAATCTTTTCATTATCTCTCCTCAAGTACTTAATTATTTTATCATATATTTATGATAAACACAAATTATTATATATTTTTTAGTATAATGACTAATAATGTGATAATCATTTATATTATAATTATTTATATTTTTAAATACATCTCCATTTAATTTAAGTATAGCTTCTTTTATTGAAAAATTAGTTATTGTATTACTACTTACATTTAATAATTTATTCATATTGTTTAACGTATCAATATCTAGTTTTCTATAATATTGTATATCTATTCCAACTCTCACATTTGATAAAGCAACTACTACTATATCTTTATCATGAGAAATACTTAAATAGACATCATTATCTAAGAATGGTTTACCATTATTTGTATACATTATTTTAAATTTATCAATATTAAAGTACTTGTGTAATCCTCTTTTAATAAGATAATATTCTGCATTATAATATTTATTTTCACTATTAAAAGAAACATTAATCTTTTTAGAATTAATGTTTATCTTTAATAATTTTAGTTGTAGTTGTTTTCTTTTTAACATCATATATTTTATTCTCTATTTTATAATCTAATTCTTTTAATCTTGTTTCTTTTAATTTATTATATTTTATTAAGTCTTCATTCCATTTTTGATATTCACTATCATTCCTATGATCTTTAAAGTTATAATTATTTCTTAAATATTTAGTTACTTCATTTGTTACTTTTATTGCACCTTTAAGGTTTAAGTGTATTCCTTTATCTTCTGTATCAGTAGTAAAATCGAGTCCATATGAATCGTTATTTAAATCTAAATATTTAACATTATATTCATTAACTAATTTCTTTAATTCTTCATTTTGTTCGTATCCCCAGGCTCTAGTATCAGGAATACCAAGAAATACTAAATCTATATCATTATCTTTACAAAATTTAACAAACATATCTAAGTATTTTTTAGTATAATCTTTCATTACAACTTTTTTATTACTAGGATTCATATAATTAAATCCAGTGTATCTAGGATTTATTTTAGTTGACATTATATATCCTTTAGTAATTGAATGATAACTGCCAAATGTTCTTTTTACATTAGACATATTTATTTCATTCCATCTTGAATGATATCTAAATAATGGGAAATAATATGAAAGTTTCTCTTTAAAGTCAAATTCAAAGAAATCATCATTTATCATTTCATATTTAGTTTTGCCAAATTTCATATAATCAAATGATTTTCTACGTTCGCCCTCTACTTCTTTTTCTGTATAAAATAATGTAAGTGGATCTATCATTATTACTTTTGGTTTTTGATATTTATATGCATCTTCAAGGATATAATAAAGTAAATATATTCTAGCTGAACTAACACTATAATTATATGAAGTTATACCTGTTTGTTCATATATTTCCATAGGTGAAACGCCTTTAAAGATACTACTATCACCTAAAAATAATACATCTATTGAATTTTTAGGTAACTCATAATAACCATTTATTGTATAATCTTGGCCATCCATTTCAGACAATGTACCATTTTTCCATTTAGGAGCAAATACTTTTCCAAGAACTATTATTAATGCAAACATTATAGTAAAGAATATAACTAATCTTATAAATATAAATAATTTTTTCATATTAGAACCCTCCATATATGAAGCTAGCTGCATCATATCCTTTACCATATATACCAAATATAATAATAGAGAATATTATTATATAATAGATAAACCATTTAAATAATAGATTTTGTTTTTGTAGTTCTTTTCTAATGCTGATATTAAATTCTTGCATTACTCCTACTACTAACATAACAAGAATACCAACCATTAATAAAGCAAAATCTAGTTTCTTAAGACCTAAACTAAATAATGAAGCTGAAGCATTACTATGGATCATTAATCCCATTTGTTTAAAACTATCTACTCTAAATAAGAACATACCAAAGCATACTATTAAAATAGTTCTAATCGCTTGAAAGAATTTATAACTCCATACTTCTGTATTTATTTTAAATATACTTATTATCTTTTTAAATACTGGTTCTAATAATATACCTATCATCATTAGTACATAATAATATAGTCCATAAACTACATATTTAAAACTAGCGCCATGCCACATACCATTAAAGAACCATACGAAGAATAATGGAAATGCTGTTATTATGAATCTTGATATATATTTTGATTTCATTTTTCTAAGTTTTAAATTAAGTTTCATATTTAATTTAGATAAACTAATTGGATAAAATATATATTCTTTTAACCAAGTACCAAGTGTAATATGCCAACGTCTCCAAAATTCTTGTATTGATTTTGAAAAAAATGGACGCTTGAAGTTTTCATCGAGTTTAACACCAAATAATTCTGAAACACCACTTACTATATCAATGCATCCACTAAAGTCAGCATATATTTGTAGTGTATATAAAAGTATTCCAACTATAAGTAATATTCCACCATAATTATTTTCAAATACTTTACTTACAAATATACCTGCTCTATCAGCAATAACAAGTTTCTTAATAAATCCCCAACCTATAAGTACAAAAGATGATACAAAATTATCATAATTAAACTTTTCTGTATTAAATAATGTTTTAGAAAGTCTACTATAATTTGCAATAGGTCCTTCTACTATTTGTGGAAAATATACTAAAAATAGTAATACTTTTAAATAATTAGTTTCTGCTTTCATTCTCTTTCTATATATATCAGTAAGATAACTAATTGTTTCTAAAGTATAATATGATATACCTATTGGTAATATAAATTTCTTATATGGAATATTTATTCCTACTACTCTAAATATATCACCAAAGAAATTATTATATTTAAGTACAAGCAAAAAAGATAAATTTAAAAGAATAGACAAAGTCAATATTAACTTTCTTTTGTCATTATACTTCTCTATCAATTTACCACTAAAATAAGTAATCACTGATGATAATAATATAAATATTATATATTTACCACTGAATAAATAATAGAATATTAAGCTTCCAATAAGTAATACTATATATCTATGTTTTTTTGGAAATATATAATATATTAATACAAGCATAAGTACGAATAATAAAAATTCTATACTAGCATAACTCATGTAAAACACCCCTCATTCACATACACTATTTCATTATTTTAAGTTGTTTATTAATGTTTCAATTGTATTAACTGATTCAAAATTCTCTGGTACTAGATCCATAACACCTATTTCTACGCCAAATTTATTATTAAGTAGTGATACTAACATAATAATATCAAATGATGTAAGAATACCATCTGTTATTAGTTTGTCCTCTTTTTCATAATCAACACCAGCTTTTACTTCATTAAGTACTTCAATAATATCATTTTTCATTTTTATTTCTCCATTTCTTCATACATTGTTTTTAATTTAGCTCTATCAATTTTACCATTTGCGTTATGTGGCATCTTTGGTAATTTGATAATCTTGTTTGGTTGCATATATTTTACTAGTTTTTTACTACTAAATTCAAGTATTTCTGCATCATTTAGTTTAAAAGATTCATAAAATAGTACAATTAAGTTATTTTTAGTATCATAAATACAGCAAGAAGATATAATTCCATCAATAGAATTTATATTAGTTTCTATTTCTCCAAGTTCAATTCTATATCCCATATGTTTAATTTGAAAGTCTTTACGACCTAAATATTCTATTTCACCATATTTATTATATTTACCTAAATCTCCTGTCTTATATAATATTTCAGGATAAGACTTATTAAGTGGATTAACTACGAATATTGAATTTGTTTTTTCAGGATTATTATAGTAACCACTTCCAACTATACTACCTCTTACATATAGTTCTCCTACTTCACCAGGAGTTGCAAGTGTATTATCATCTTTTATAATTAATATATCTGTATTTTCACATGGCTTACCTATTGGTAATGTTTCATTATCTTTAAAATCTCTATTTACAACATAATAAGTACATATATCAGTTGTTTCAGTTGGACCAAATAGATTAGCATACATTAATTTTGGTAAATGACGACGCCATATATTAAGTTGTGGCATAGGCATTACTTCACCTGCGAATAATACTTTCTTTAAATACTTTGGTTTAACATAATCAAATGTTTTCATATTAGCAACTATACATAAAGCACTAGGTACCCAGTATATAGTATTTATCTTATTAACATTCATGTATTCAATTAATTTTACTGGAAAACTAAAACATACTTTAGGTATTATATATAATGTAGATCCAACCATTATATTAGTAAATACATCACTTATAGACATACTAAAATAAAATGGTGTTTGATTTCCAAATATAGTTTTACTATTTATATTAAATGCATTTTTGAACCATGAAGTATATTCTATAACAGATTTATGACTTATTACTGAACCTTTTGGTACTCCAGTTGAACCACTTGTGAATAATACATATGCTGCATCAGTATCAATAACCCTATTCTTTACTTCATTTAATAATTTTTCATTAGTTTTATATTTTAACTCTTCTATATTTAATATAGGTAAATCATACTGAAGTTCTTTTACTTTATCTATATTCTTATTATCTGTAATTATTAGTTTAGGTTCTAATGTATTAACTATAGAATCTATTCTATTTTTAGGTGATGTTACATCAACAACTGTATAAAAGTTACCACTATATAAAACACCAAACATAGATAAAAGTGTATTTATACTCTTATCAATAAATACCATGATAGGCATTTTAAATAAATTATATTCTTCTACTATATTACTACCAATAACTTTAGATTTTAAAACAAAATCTTTATATGTAATAAATACATTTTCATTTTCAGCAAATGATATCTTTTCCGGATATTTATTACATGTTATATCTAAATAATCAGTTATACTTTTTATCATTTTATTCTCCTTTAGCATATTCAAATATTTTTTTAAATTTATCCATTTTCATAAATGCATCAATCTCTATTCTGGCAATCTCATATTTATTGTCAAGTCTAGTTGCATATTTATTATCTCTTATCTTAAAAGCAAGTTTAATATCACTATTAGATGTTACTTTTAACATATCTTTAGTATATATTCCATATGGATAAGCTAAATATTTAAAATTATATTTTTTATTATTTTCAAAATCTTCTACTAATTCATTATAAGACAATGTTTCAACTGCTTTCTTTTTACCACATTTATGATGCATATTATATGTATGACTTTCTACTTGAAGTAAAGATTTATTCTTTCTTAGTTCTAATATTTTATCATATCCAAGTTTTAATCTTTTAGGTTCATTTAATTCTTCTGTAACTTCAGGTATCTCTTTTCCTATTGAAAACATTGTTGCTTTAAAATTATATTTTTCAAATAATGGAAGTAAATTATAATATGCTTCACTATCTCCATCATCTATTGTTATAACAAATGTTTTTTCTTCATAATCACATTCTTTATTATACCAGCAATAGAATTCATCTAAATCAATTGTTTTCCATCCATTATTATATAAATATTCTAACTCTTTACTTACTTCTTCTAAATCATTAACCCAAGCATTATCTTTAAAATATTTATTTCTAATATCACTAGTAACAGTTCTATGATAAGAAAGTACTGGTATTTTAGTAGCTTTATTTTTGATAATTATTTCTTCTTTTATAGGTTCTTTTTCATTATCTTTTTTGATAATAGATTTCTTTAAATCATTAATATTTTCATTTAAATCATTAATTTTATTATTGTTTTTTATATATAAGACAATAAGTATCAAAGAAAGTATTATCAATAACAAATTAAGTAATGAAGAAAACATAAAAAGTGTTTTAAAATATTTATTATATTCTTTATTCTTAATTACTTTTTTATTATTTTTATTTTTTATACTTTTAGAAGTGTTCTTTTTATTATTACTTTTCTTACTATTTTTATTATTCATTCTAACCTCTTAAGTATATTTTATCACAAAATAACTATAAAGTCTTTTTTATTTCATTCACCATATTTTTAGTATAGTTTTTTATATTTAAATCAACATATTTACTTATTAAGTTTCTATCTTTATATTTAGTGTAATCACTATTTTTTAAAAATGAAATAACTTTAGAAGCACTATAGCATATTGGACCTGGTACTTCATTCTTATAATCAATAAAGAAATCACGCTTACCACTATAGTCATTCAAGTCAAAAGCATAAAATATCATTTTTTTATTCATAATACCTGCTTCATATATTATAGAACTATAATCACTTATAACATAATCAGATATATATATCATTTCACTTGTACTAAAGTCTTTACATATAAATACATTATCATTATCAATTTTAATATTACAAAGTGGATGTAATTTAATAATTAAGTTATACTTTTTATAATCAAAATTATTTATTAATTCATGAATATTCTTTTCAAATAAATCATTATCTTTTCTAAATGTAGGTGCATATAAAACATTAATCTTATTTTTTAAACTAGGATATTTTATATATATTTTATTTTTAACACTATTAATATATTTTTTATCTTTTAATAAGTCTATTCTTGGAAGTGGTACACTACGTATTATAGATTTATCACAGTTAAATACTTGTGCCATAAATGGTATACATTCTTTTGAGGTGGTATAAACATAAGTATAATTTTTATGCATATTAGCACTTTTACTTACTTTTTCACTTCTTCCTTCATCTTTACCAACTATAGCATAGCCAGCTTTTTTACATATACCTATCGCATGCCATATTTGTATTACTACTAAATCTTTTTTATGTTTTAAATTACTTATTAGATAACAATATGTATCAAGTATAACGACTTTACTTCTTGATATATGATACATTTGTTTTAACATATGAAATGCATATAATAATTTATTATCCATCTTTTTACATAAAACAACTATTTTATAGTCAGGTAATTCTTTTTTTAGTTCTTCACTTAATAATTTAAAATCTGTAGTTATATTGTTAGATTCACGACTTATTAATGTAATTTGTTTTCTTCTTCTAAAACATTTAAAAAGAAGATAAATTGCATTTAAAATAAAATTAATAATCTTAATAATAAATGTCATAATATCTTCTCCTTAACTATTTTTTTCTTTGTAGAATAAATGAATCAACAGTTCTCTTCATACCTTCTTCTAGTTCTACTTTAGGACTCCATCCTAGAGATTCAAGTTTAGATGTATCAAGTTTAACTATTTTATATGAAACATATCCTTTTTTAACTTCATCGCTTGGATTACTAAATACTACTTTAAGACCTTTTTCAGGATATAAATCAACTAATTTTTGAGCAACATCTCTTATCATATATGGTTCTGTTTCATTAGCTAAATTATATGCTTCAGTATTTTCTCCATTAACCATTACTTCAACAATACCAGTTACTGTATCTGCAACATAACAGAATGCTCTTATTGCTGTACCATCACTATTTAAAACGATATCTCTATCATTAACAACGTCTCCAATAAAGTCTGACATTACTCTTCCGTCATTATTAATTTCCATTGTTGGACCATATGTATGAGCAATTCTAAGTACATTAAATGGAACTCCATATTGTTCATAATAACTTCTAAATAATGCTTCAGCAAGTCTTTTACTTTCAGGATAACAATTTCTTCCATTAAGTGGATCAATAATTCCCATATCACTTTCAGTTATCTTTTCTACTCCATCAACTTTACCATATATTTCTCTTGTAGATGGGAATATTACTTTAGAACCTTTTTCTCTTGCGAGTTCAAGAACATTCATAGTTCCAATAGTATTTGCTTTAATAATACCAACTGGATTTTTCTTTATAGCTGTAGCACTAGCACTACCAGCAGCATGGAATATATAATCAACATTACCAGCATATTCTAGTTTTTCGCATACATCTTGATTCATAAATTCAAGTGATGAATCTTCTAAATAATCACTAAACGCATCACGTGCTTTATCCATATTTCTAACAAGCGCTACTACTTTAGTATTAGTATGTTTTTGCTTATTTAGTTCTAAAAAGAAATATGTTAAGTTACGAGCTATTAAACCAGTTGCTCCTGTTATAAGTATTGTTTTATCTTTAAATTCTTCTTCATATGGACAACTATTTACTAAATTATCCATATCTTCTTTAATTATTTTGTTCATGCTTAGTTAACCTCATTGTTATTCCTGCTTCTTTTTTTTTACTTTCTTCGTATTCATAATATTCAATTAAATCAGGTATTCCTTTAGCTTTACCACCATTATTTTTAAATTCTAACCATGCTTCAAATATATATAAATCAACTGGGTTAGTAATTTTAGTATTACCTCTAACACCTTCTGTTATATATGTTTTCTTTCCTAGCATATTAAACAATGTACAGCTATCAATAACATCAATATAATCTGGATTTTTAGCTCTCATAGTTTCATGTGCTTCAATAATTTCACCTAATCTAAATGCTTGTGGTGCTTGAGCATTGTAAGATTCTCTTCTTACTGGTACTGAATCTACATTAACTGTATCTTTACTTATAATAAATGTTTCATTACAACCAGTACATGTAATAGAGTTTCCATTGCGTCTTGTATCTGCGATATTTCTTGATATTAGTTCAGGACTAATAAATGGTCTTACGCCATCATGAATTAATACAACATCATCAGGACTACAATTCTTTTCTGCTTCTTTTAATCCAATATAAATTGAATCTTGACCTGTTTTACCACCAGGTACTACTGAAACTACTTTTGACATACCATACTTTTCAAGTTGAAATTTCAAATAATCAATCCATGGTTCAATACATACAACATATATTTCATCAATTTCTGGATGATTTTGAAAATATTCAAGTGTGTAAATGATAATTGGCTTTCCTCCTACTTCTAAAAATTGCTTTGGAACGTCTTTAACTCCCATACGAGTTCCTGTTCCACCTGCGAATATAACCGCTACGTTTTTCATATAAAAAAACCTCCTAACCTTATAATAGCATATATAATATTAAAAATCTACTTAATTAATTTATTCATCTTATCTACAACTTTTTTAGATGCATCACCTTTTTCATAACAATTTACTTTTCTTAAAAAACTGTTTACATCTTTTAAATACTTTTTATCATCAAAATTAATAATCTTATTATATAATTCATCATTGTTTTTACATATTGGAAATGGATAATAATCTAATGTATGATAAAACCCTCTTTCAGTATCAATATACTTTTCAATATCAGTTGTATATAAGAATCCAGGTCTTTTTGTGATAACATAATCACATATCCAACTTGAGTAATCTGTTATACCAAAGTCAGTTACGCATAATAATTCTTGCATATCAGGATAATTTGTTACATTAATAACAGTATTTTCATACTTTTTAGGTATTTTAGTATTCTTAAGTCTAAAATGATATCTTACAAGTATTACCCAATCTCCACTAAATCTTTTAACTAGTGCTTCATGTAATCTATTATAATCTAAATCATAACAACTAATACTATCACTATTTCTAAATGTAGGTGCATATAAACATATTTTAGTATCTTTTTTGATATTATACATCTTTCTTATTTTTTTATCATAATTTAGAAATTCATTATTTTTGTTAAATAAAATATCATTTCTAGGATGTCCTACTTTTAAAAACTCAGTTTTAGGCCAGTAACTTCCTCTAAAAACATTTTCTTCGAACTTACTATTAGTTATAATGTAATCATCAGCATTCGCAGAAGAAATTGCTTTTTCTAACCAGTCTTTATCACTAACCGAGCTTGGATCTATTCTTTTGAATCCCATTGAACCATGCCATGTTTGAATAACAATTTGACCTTCTCTTTTGAATAAATTCATATATGCAAAATTAGTAGAATTGTCAAATATAAATTTACTTCTTTTATATTCATAATAAAATTCATTTGAGTCTCTACTTACTACTTTAATTCCATGTGGAAATTGTTTTATATCATTTTCTTTTTCACTACGAATAACCCATATAATTTTATAATCAAGTTTATTTTTTAATATATAATCACATATTGCTTTAGAATTACAAGTATAATCTCCTTGAAATGTAATAAACATAACTTGATTATTAACTAATTTGATATTACTTTTTTTAGTGAGTCTTTTATAGTGTATTGATCTTATTTTTTTATTTACTTTTTTAAAAAAAGTACCATCTTTAATAGATTCGATTACTTTTTTAAGCATATTTCTCACTCTCTTTCATACTTCTTAATAGCTTCATAAATTCTTTTACAATTATTATAATCTAAATATTTAAAGAATTCATTAACTCTTTTATCATACTTTTTATTTAATCTACAATTAGAATTTATTATATCTATAAGTAAACTAACAACATCTTCTTCACACTTAGCTATACCACCAAATCCTATATTTTGATAATCCATTTCACCATTACCATATGAAGGTGGTAAGTCATCATTATGATAATAAATGATTGGCTTTTTCATATAAGCAAAATCATATTGAACTCCTGAATAATCTGTTATCATAATATTAGATTCAACTAATATATCTTCATAATCTACTGTATTTGATGGTATTATTTCAACATAATCATTCTTATCATAATCTTTAATATTAGATATTAATGTTGGATGTATTAAAAATTTAATCTTATAATTATTTTTACGAGCCATTTCTATAATATGTTTATTATTTATTAAACTGTTATATACTTTAAAATAATTAGTGTATTTAAAATTATTATTATATGGTCTTACTTTACCACTTGATGTACTACTAGCGACATCTACTCTCCACGTTGGTATTATAAGAATTACACCTTTTGGATTACTTTTAAGTCCATCATAACGAGCAAGGCCACTAAATATTAAATTTTCTTTATTATATCCATATTCTTTTTTAAGTAAGTTCTTTTGTTCATAAATAGATGATATAAAATATAATTTATTGTTATCAAATATTCTATTTTGTCTATGATACATATTTTGCATAGTAACACCATGTTGTATACAATGTACTTCAGCATTAAATAGATTCTTATTATAATCTCTCATATAACCATTAAAACTACAAAATGAAGCAGCGAGTGAATCACTTGCTAAAATATGTTTAGCATTTAAGCAAATAATCTTACATTTTAAACTACCATATACTAGAATATTCTTATAATTCTTTATTAGTTTATTATAAGTATTAGTATTTTTATTAACAATATAATATGCTTTAGAACTTGTGTTATCACTTATATATTTAAATATATATTCACCGCAATCTCCACCTTTATAAAGCTTATCATAACTTACCATTATGTCTTTATTCTTATATAATAAATGAGTTAAAAAATAACAAGTACGTACTATAAAAGGTTTAATAGTTTTAAGTTTCTTATGTCTAAACTCACTTATAACAAACTTAACTTCATTTATAAAAGTATTCTTTTTACCTATTGTAATCACGTTATCATTACATTTTAAACATTTATTTTCTATATTCCAATAAGAATTCTTTCTATTAGTGATAAGTCTACTAGAAACATTATTTCCAAAAGAAACATGTATCTTTTCATTATCTTTATTTTTAAATACTATATTTTTATCTTCTAATTTTACTTTAAAAGTGAAAACAACATCATTATAATATTCACGACCAAATATCTTATTTCCCATATAAATATCTGTCTTATCATAATCTATTTTTTTATCATTTTCATAAATATTAACATTTGATAATTCAAAACATGTTTTATCATAAGAGCAATCAAAATATAAATAACCCTTTTTATAATTAATGCAATGTACCACTATAGAATTAGACTTAACATTATCTACATTATATTTACATTTTATATAACCATCACTTAACTTATACTTTACACTTTCATATTTAATATTAAGTATGTAATATACTATATTCTTATTTATATTTATATTAAGTTTTACATTATTAGTATTAATATATTTATCATCTATATTATTTAAAAATTCATGAGATAACTTAATAAATTCATTATATTCACTTTCATTAATAATACTATTCTCTACTTGTCTAATATTATAAGATAATTTAAGTAAATACATATTAAATAAGTAATTCTTACCACTATTTTTACACTCTTTTGATAATTTACATAAAGTTTTCATATCTTCTAAATACCATGATTTATCAATATAAAAACTATTCTTATTTTTATCAGTATAAACAATATCTATATCTATTCTCTCATTAGATTGATAATAAGATTTAACATTATCATAAAGATACATAAGAATACCATATTCACTATTATAATTGCATTTATCAAGTAAACTTTTTTTAATAATAAAACTCTCTAAATAAAAATTAAAGTAACCACTCTCAGTATTAACTATATCATATTTTTTTATTAAACTTTTATTATCACTATAAGGACATAAAGCATATAATTCATAATTGTTTTCTTCCATAAAACTAATTATTTTATCATAATCAACATCATATTTTTTATCACTTATAATTACATATTCACTCTTAATTGATTTAATCTTATCAATATTTTTTAAAGAAATTACGCTACATTTATCCATAAATAATTCTATCTCCTATAAAAAGTATAACATAAAATGACAAATAAATAAAAGTACTTGATTTACTTTTGATAATATATATCTTATAATATATAAAGAAATTGTTAAAAAGGAGTTATTATGTCAAAATATAAAGTAAGTGTAGTTATACCAATATATAACGTAGAAAAATATATTGAAGATACAATAAAAAGTATAATAAATCAAACAATAGGGTTTGAGAATATAGAATTAATATTAATAAATGATGGTAGTCCATATAATGAAGAAAAAATATGTTTAAAATATAAAAATAAATATGATAATATAAAATATATCAAAAAAGAAAATGGTGGTGTTTCTTCAGCAAGGAATGAAGGAATAAAGATAGCTACTGGAGAATATATTAATTTTATTGATTCAGATGATAAGTTTGAGAAAGATGCATTTAGAAAAGGATGTGAAATGTTAGATAACCATCCTGAAATAGATGTAGTTGGATTTAGACAAAAATTTTTTGAAGCTGCTCATGGATATCATGTAACAGATTTTAGATTTGACGCAGGAGATAGAATAATTGATATAACAAAGGAGCATGAATTGCTTCAATTAAGTGCTGCTGCTTCATTAATTAGAAGAGAAGCTATAAAAGATATAACATTCGATGAAAAACTTAAGTATTCAGAAGATGCTAAATTCATGACTGAAGTTTTATTTAAAAGAAAAAAGATGAAATATGGAGCAATTGCTTCATCTAATTATTTATATAGAAAAAGAAAAACAAGAAATTCTTCCATACAAACACAAACATTAAATAAGAACTGGTATACTCTTACATTAAAAGAAGTTTATGTATTTGTAATGGAATTATCTAAGAAAATGTTTGGTAAGGCAATACCTTATGCAGAATATTTTGTAATGTATCACTTACAGTCAAGAATAAATAAATCATTTGATGCTAACATGACTAAAGATGAAAAAGAAGAAAATAATAATATAATAAAATCATTATTAGATGAAATTGATGATTATATTATTTTAGAACAAAAAATAATGTCACTTTATGATAAAATGCAAGCATTAAATATAAAATATAATAATAAAACAAATGAATATTATCAAATAAAAGATAATAAATTATTATTTAAAAATATAGAAGTATGTGATATAAGTGATATATATACTAATTTATATGAAATACAAGATAATAATAATGAATTTATTGTTAAAATAGAATTACCAGAAAATATATTAAATATAGCAAATGTTCAAATAAAAACAAATAATAGAAATTTGAACTATGATATCAAAGAATATAAAATTGAACAATTTGAAAATTTCATAGAATATTCCCCTATTATGAAATCATTAGAATTTAGAATATTGAAAGATGAAACTAATAAGATAAAAGTACTTATAAATAATGAAAAAATAATTATATGTGGTACTTTAGAATATAAAATAATAACTAAAAGTACATTAAGATATAAGTTATTCAATTATTATGTTTATATAACAAGAAATAATTTAGTTATAACTAAAAATATATTATTGAAAATATATAGATATATTATTCATACAATACATATGTTCATAAAACATCCAAAACAACAAGAATTAATAATTTTATCTACTCTATCAAGTATAAAATTTAAAAATACTAAAGTTGCTTATCTTGATAATGATGGTGTTGTTAAAAAATATTTAGAAAAGAATAATATTAAAAATGTATATAAAGTATCAGATAATAATCAAGATAGTAACTTATCAAAAAAATCATTAAAATATAAATTAATATTATTAAATTCAAAAGATATTTATGCTTCAGTAGAAGAAAAAAATAAAAGTGATATAAAATTTCCATTTGGTAAATCTACTAAAATGTATGTTAATAAAATGAAAGCTAATTATCACTTTATTGATCAAAAAGGCAACTTAAAATAAATAACATTTTAAAAAGACTATTCACTAGTCTTTTTATTTATTTATTAAAAATTTTAACATTTCTTCTTTATCTTTTTTACCTTCTATAATATCATGTATTAAGTTTATTATAGGCATTTTTACTTTCTTACGTCTAACAAGTTTATGTATTGACTTTAATGTATACATTCCTTCAACTGTAGTAGTTTCTAAATATTTATTTACTTCTTCATTAGTAGCTCCACTACCTATTAAATATCCAAAACTAAAATTTCTTGAATTCTTACTAGTGCATGTCATTAAGATATCACCAAATCCAGCAAAGGATAATATTGATTTCTTTTTGCCACCTAAAGCATCAATTAATTCTTTAATATCATTCATACTTTCAGTTAAGAAAAGTGCTCTTGTTGAATCTGTCACACCCATACCTTCAAGCATACCAGAGGCAATAGCCATAACATTTTTAATACTACCACATATTTCGATACCTACTATATCTTTAGTTCTTCTAAACTTAGTTGTTGAATTTTGAAAACACTTTCGAACAACCATTTCAGTTTTATTATTTTTTGTTGCTAAACTGAATCCTACTGGTGAATCTTTAATTATATCCACTGCAAAAGTAGGACCACTTATAACAGCTATACCATTCTTTAAATATTTAGCAAATACATCATTTAAAAACAAACATGTATTTTGTTGGATACCTTTAGTAGCAATTAATACTGGTTGTTTCTTCTTTATATATTTACTAAGTTTAATAGTTACATCTTCAAAAGCAAATGCTGGAATAGCCATAACGATTAAATCTTTGTCATTTACTGCTTCATTCAAATCACAAGTGAATTTTATTTCATTTGGTATTTTGTAATCATTTAATTTTTTTGATTTTCTTGTTTCATCAAGAGTTTTTCTTTCATTTTCGTCATGTGTCCACATAGTTACTTCAACTTTATTGTTTACTAAAATATGTGTAAGAGCAAGTCCATATGCCCCTGCTCCAAGTACACCTACTTTCATTTATTTTCCTCACCTCTATTATTCTTTTTATTTTTTTTACTTGTCCAGTCAAACACAATATCAGTTTTAAGTATTAAAAATAATACAATAAACATTAAAACTACATAACAACATATAACTGTTTTTTTATTTCCTAAAACATAGAATATTGTTGTTGCTGAAAATAATATATTAATCGCATATATAACAAGTAATGAACTCTTTTTAGAAAAATGTTTTAGTAATTGATGATGAAGATGTTCTTTATCAGCATGATCAATACTTTGTCCTTTTAATTTTCTTCTTATTATTGCAAATAAAGTATCCATAATTGGAATTGCAAGTATTAGCATTGGTATAATTAATGAAGTTAATGTCGTTGTTTTAAATCCAAGTAAGAATATTACAGCTATCATAAATCCTAAGAATGTACTTCCAGCGTCTCCTTGATATATTCTTGCTGGTGGAAAATTATGAACTAAATATCCAAGTGTAGAACCTAACATAATAAGTGATAATATTACATCAAGTCCTCCAAATTTGTTTAGAATAAATCCAATTATCGCAATAGTTAAAAAATATATAGAACTAATCCCAGCACATAATCCATCAAGTCCATCAATTAAGTTAATTGCATTAATAGTCGCAACTATAATAAGTATAGAAAGAAACTCACTTAAAAATGGAATGCTTGTAAACGTAATAGTCATACCAAACAAAGTAATTTTAGTAAGTTCAAGTCCTCCATAAAATACAACTATTGCAGCAACTATTAATTGTACAATAACCTTATATTTATTAGGCATTGGTGTCTCACTCTTAGTCATATCATCAAATAGACCTAAAAGCATAATTAAGAACGAACCTATCAAAACAGCAATCATAAGATTATTTTTAGGAGCAAATAACATATATCCAAGTAAAAATGCAAAGAATATACCAAGTCCTCCAAGTAAAGGCATAGGCTTCTTATGTATCTTTCTAGGATCATTTGGTACATCAAGCACTTTTAGAAATATTGCCACCTTCTTCATTATTTGTACAAATATAAGTGAAGATAAAAAACATACCGCTACTATTATAAATATATTATATCCATTAACTTCAAAATTCATCTTTTTCAACTCCCTATTAATTATTATAAACTAATAATTTTATTTTTTCCATTAAAATAGTATAAAAACACTATTATTGACTAATATTTAATTGAAAAAGTAAATATGAAATGATAAAATTAAGATAATAAGGAGGGGAAAATGGAAGAAAAAGAAAATTCTACAAAATCAATACTATTAATTATTGCATTAATAGTTATCATCATTTTACTAGGAGTAATAATATATGTGTTAGTTAACAATAAGAAAGCTAATAATGATATTAATAGTCAAAGTAAGACTACTACTACAACGACTACGCAAAAAGTAAGTGATGAAGATGAAAAAGTCAAAAAAACTATTGAAAAGTTTCTTGAAGTAGATTGTGCACTTCATACTGATAACATCTTAGATTACTTAAATCTAGGTTTTGATGAAAGTAAACAAATATATGATGAAGCAACAGAAATGGTTATCACTAATGTTAAATATGATGACTTTAAAAATGCAATGCTTAATTATGTAACAGAAGAATACTTTAAAAAAGAAACTGATGGATACATTGTCAAAGATAAAAGTGGTTATGTAAGAAAAAGTCAAGGTGGCGGAGAATGTTACATATCTAAAATAAACAATATCACTAAAATAGGAAATCTATCATATAATGTTAACATTACAGAAACTAGTGATGTAGATGATAGTATTAACAATAACACTACACAAAAATTTACATTCAAAGAATACAATAATAAATTAGTAGTTGATACATATTCAGGTAGAGAGTAAACATATGAACTAGGTAAATTAAAATTTATTTAGTTTTTTCTTGTTTAAATAATGTAAATTTCCCTAAATATAATGAAAAATATGTAGAATTTTGGTATAATTATTTATTATATAGAATGATAAGGAGTAACTATGAATAAGAAGAAATATATATTTATACTTTTACTAGCCCTATTCTTATTTGTTCCATTAAATATAAAAGCTGCATTTGATGCGGAAATTAAAGGAAGTTCAGTAAGAATAAGAAAGGAACATAATACTAAAAGTGATTCATCAATAATTGCAACTGTTAATGCTGGAACACAAATAACAGTTGTTGATAAAACATTATATACTGGAAGTGGTTGTTCAAATAAATGGTATAAAATAATTTATAAAGAACAAGAAGCTTATGTATGTAGTGATTATGTTAGGTTCGTTGATAATACTTTTACTGGTATAAACGTTATAGATTATAGTGCTAGAGTCAATGGTAATAATGTAGGAGTTAGAAATAAGGCAGCTACATCAGGCAGTTTACTTGATACTTTATCGCTTGGAGTAAATGTAACAATTGTAAAAGAAGTAAACGGAAACTCAAGTGGATGTTCTGGAGGTAAATGGTATCAAATAAATTATTATGGTAATAAAGAAGGATATATATGTAAAAAATATGTTACTAGAAAAGAAGATATAACAAAAGAAGATAAAGAATATGCTGAAACACTTAAGAAAGCTAATTTTCCAGATTCATATATTCCATATCTAACCTATCTTCATAGTAAATATCCTAATTGGCAGTTTAAACCTGCATTTACAAATATAAAATTTTCTTCTGCTGTAAATGGTGAAGAAGGAAAAAATTATATGCAGACAACAAATGATAATTATAGAACATCAAATAAACCTGCTGAAGGTAGTTCATGGTTCAAAGTAAATACTGGAGTTATTGCTTTCTATCTTGACCCTAGAAACTGGCTTACAGAAGAAAGAATATTTATGTTTGAAGATTTAAAATATGATAGTACTCTTGAAAATGAATATCCAGCTCTTATAAAATCAGTATTTGGTAGTGGTAAACTTGGTGATGATAAATATACTATTCCAATGTTTAAAGCTGGTAAAAGTCATAAGATTAGTCCACTTCATATTGCGACTAGAATTAGAATAGAAGTTGGCGCTAATGGAAGTGATTCAGTAAATGGGACAGAATTTACATGGAAAGGTAAAACTTATAAAGGATATTATAATTTCTTCAATATTGGTGCTTATGAAACAACAGTTGGTGGAGTTAAATACTCAGCAATAACAAGAGGTCTTGCCTATGCTGCTAAACTTATTAGTAGAAGTGGTGAAGTTTGGGATAATGTTGAAACATCTATTTTAGAAGGAAGTAGCTTGCTTGCTAAAGGATATGTAAACGCAGGACAAGGTACTTTATACTATCAAAAGTTTAATGTTGGTCCTGATGCTCACTATAGTAAATATACTCATCAATATCAAACAAATATACAAGCACCAGCAACTGAAGGAAACAAAACATATGATGCTCTTAAAAAAGCAAATGTTCTAAATCAAAAATTTACATTTGAAATTCCTGTTTATAATGATATGCCAGAATACACTTCACTTCCTAAAAGCGGAGATATGAATAATGATTTAAAATCATTAGAAATTGAAGGATACAAAATAACACCAGAATTTGATGAAGATATACTTACATATCAATCATACATTCCAAATACAGTAAAAGAAGTAAATATAAAAGCTACTCAAAAAAGTAGTGCTTCCTCTATTTCAGGAACTGGTAAATACGAATTAAAAGATAATGAAACTGATATAACAATAACAGTACTTTCAGAAACAAAAGAAGAAAAGAAATACACTGTTACAATAATAAAAGTTGAGGATAACACAACAGTAAGCGATGCTCTTCAAAATGCAGGAATTGGTAGTGATGAAGGATACATAGTAAAAATTAAACATGATACTAAAGTAAATCTTATAAAAGATAAATTATATTCAGCAAAAGCATTGAATGTAATAATAACTAATGATAATAAAGAATTAAATAATAATTCATTAATTACTACAGGTACTAAAATTACAATAAAAACTGCTATGGAAGAAAAAAGCTTTACAATGATAGTTAATGGAGACTTATCAGGAGATGGAAAGATAACGATATTAGATTTATTACAAATACAAAAATATTTACTTGGAGATAAAAAGTTATCAACTGAAGCATTAATAGCCGCTGATACATCAAATGATGGAAAGGTTACAATATTAGATTTATTACAAGTACAAAAATATTTACTTGGAGATAAAGAATTATAAGGAGAGATAAATGAAAAAAAGAATTAACATATTATTAGCAAGTATATTTACACTACTTCTATTATTTACAAATATAGTTAAAGTAAATGCTGCATCAGCAAATATACAAGTTACATCAGGTACTAATAGAGTTGTAGTTGGAAATACTTTTACAGTTAATGTAAAAGTATCATCTTCAAATGTTTTAGGAGTTTGGGAATGGACTATTAGTTATGATACTAAAAAGCTTAAACTAATGTCAGGACCATCTACTGTAAAAGATTATGGAGATAGTAAGATAAAATCAAAAACATATACATATAAATTTAAAGCAATAGCTACTGGTAATACATCTGTAACAGTTAAATCAGCTGCAGTTTATGATTATGGAACTGAAAAAACAATGTCACTTTCTAAAGGTACTAAAAGTGTAAAGATAATAACACGAGCACAACTAGAAGCTACATATTCAAAAAATAATAACTTAAAAAGTTTATCAATTGATGGATTAAAATTAACACCAGAATTTAATAAAAATACAACTGAGTATAAAGTAGAAGCTACATCTAATACTGAAAGGGTTAAAGTAAATGCTTCTAAAGAAGATTCAAAAGCTAGTGTAAGTGGAACTGGAACGCATGATGTTACTGAAGGAGAAAATAAAATAAAAGTAACAGTTACTGCCGAAAATGGAAGTACTAAAACATATACAATAATTGTTAATGTAAGTGATCCAAATCCAATAAATGTAAAAATAAATGACAAAGATTATACCGTAGTAAAAAGAGAAAGTAAATTAGAAGCACCTAAGAATTATGAAAAAACTGAAGTAACAATTAATGATCAAAAAGTACCAGGATTTATTAATAAAACAAACAACTTTACATTAGTTGGTCTTAAAGATATAGATGGTAATATTAAATTATATACATATGATAGTAATACTAATCAATATAAAGAATATAGTGAAACAACACTTAATCAAAATAAGATATATCCCCTACCTCTTGATAAAGAATTTGATGGATATACAAAAACAACAGTAAAAATAAATGAAGTTGAATTTGAAGCATATACTGATGAAACTAATGAATTTTATATAATACACGCTAAAGACCTTGACACTGGAAAAGATAATTACTTTACATATGATAAAATTAATAATACAATAATAAGGTTCCATGAAAAAGAAGAAATAAAAGATGAAACACCTAATTGTGATTCTAAATTAAAACAATATAAAAAAATGTTAATCCTATTATTTAGTGAAACAATTATTATATTTTTAATATTAATATGTATACTAATATCAAAAATAAGTAAAACTAAAAAGAGAAAGAAACAAAGAAGATTAATGTTACTTGAAGAACAAAGAAAGCAAGAAGAACAAAAAGAATTAGAAAAGATAGAAACTGCTAAAAATGAAAAGGAAGATGTAAAAGAAGAAGATACATCAAAAGAAGAAACAAAAGGTAAACAAAATAAAAAGAAAAGTAAAAAGAAATAAGAAAGAAGTGTTACGATATGAAAAATAAAAAAATATTTAAAGCTATGTTATCTATAATAATTATATTGCTCTCATTGTTTTCAATAGGATACTTAGCTTACTCTCTTACATTCTATGAAGGTGTTGAAACATTCTATAGAATATATGCTATAGTGATACTTATTTATTTCTTCTTATTATTAAGTTATTTAGAACTTAGAAGTATTAAAAAGAAATCAATGAAATCATTTTTGATACCAGCATTCATAAGTATAGTATTTATATCAGCTGAATTATATGGTTCTTATTATTTAAAGAAGATATATAAATCAATGAATTATACTGATAATTCAAATATAAAATATACTTCACTTGTTACTTATGATAAATCATTAAATAGCGAAAAAGATTTAAAGAAAAAAGTTATTGGTATTGCTAGTGATGGTAAAGAAGAAGGATACGAGTTACCTCAAGAAAAAATAAAAGAACTAAAACTTGGTGATAATAATGAAATAAAAACTTATAATTCAACTATTGAATTATTATATGCTTTAAAAAATAAAGAAGTTGATGCTGCATTCTTTAGTGCAAACTATGCTGATATGTTCTATTCTCTTGAAGGATATGAAAATATTAGTGAAGAAACTAAAGTCATATATAAAGCTGAAAAAGAATATAAAAGTTCTAATGATGATGATATTAAGAGTAATGAGGCTTCTCTTACAAAACCATTTACAATGTTATTAATTGGTGTAGATTCTTCTAAAGATGGTGTTACATCAGGATATAATGGTGATGTATTATTGCTAGTAACATTTAATCCTGATACATTAAGAGCTACTATTACATCAGTTCCTAGAGATACTTATTTAAAGACAGCTTGTTCTAATGGAAGTTATAGAAGAATAAATACTACCACTTGGGGAAGTTCAGCGTCATGTGCTGTTAAAACAATGGAAAACTTATTTGGTGTTAATATTGACTATTATGCTAAAATAAACTTTAAAGGAGTTGTTCAATTAGTTGATGCTGTTGGTGGAATTGATGTAGATGTTCCATACTCATTCTGTGAACAAAATAGTTCAAGAGTTTGGGGAGATAAAACAGTATTTGTTGAAAAAGGTATGCAACATTTAAATGGTGAACAAGCCTTAGCTTTATCAAGAAATAGACATAGTGCTAAAGATAGCAAAGGAATGAAAAATCACTGCCCTACTTGGACAGAAGGAAAAAGAAATGATTTTACTAGAGGTAAAAATCAAATTAAAGTTATACTTGGTATAGTAAATGCAGCTACAAAGAAATTAACTAATCCTGATGAAGCAATAAATATACTAAATTCAATTAAATCAAATTTCCAAACTAATATTACAAATAAAGATATTTTATCATTATATAATTTAGGTAAATCATTAGTAATAAGTGATAGTACTAACTTAGTAAATGTTGAGAGAATGCAACTTAAGACATATGGTGTATGGAGAAAAGTATATGAACCAGCATCTAAGAGTTATCCAGCTGTAGAAATACCTTATACAGGAAGTATAAATGATATTAAGAAAGCAATTAATATTAATTTAGGTAAAACTAAACCTACTCTTATAAAGACAGCCTCATTCGACTTAAATAAGCCATATGAAGCAACTTTAATAGGAAATGGTAAATATAAGCAAAATACAATAGCTACTCTTGCTGATGTATCTAAATATACAGTAAGTGAACTTAAGAGTTATGCATCAAGAAATTCATTAAAATTATCATTTATAGATGTTGATACAAATAAAACAGTTGATATAAGTGATTATTCAAATTATAGATTCTATAGTCAAAAAGAGCATACTAAAATAATACTTGATCAATTAAGTACACTTACAATATACGTAAAAAAGAAAGCAGTAACACCAGTTACTACTCCACCTATATCAAAAGATAGTACTAATGATACAAATAATTAAGATTCAATAGAATCTTTTTTTTAGGATTTAAAAACATTCAATATTTAATTGAATGTTTATTTTTCTTCCGTTAAACTACATCTTTCATTAATAAGTAATATTAAATCATTATATCTTTCATATTTAGGATCAAATATAATATTGTTAATAGCATTTTCATACATTGCCATGTAAGTATTATTATTTGTTAAACTAATATCTTCTATTTTATCTATTTTAAACTTTTTAGAATTAATTATTTTATCTAAATTGTTTATGTTCTTTTCTATATATTTGATATTTAAGCTTCTAAAAATAAATTTACTTTCAACTATAACTATCGCTGTTATAAATAAGATATCAATTAAGAATATATATATACTTGATAAAGATAAATACTTAACAATTGTATCAAAAAGATTAAATGATTTAATAAATATAGACATTACTACAACTGAAAGTAACAATATAACAAGTATAACAGATACTATATTAATAAAGTTAAAATTATCATGAAGAATGTATATATCTTTATCATTTATTATAATTGGATGTCTTATTGTATTAATATATCCATCATTCTTATTCTCTTTAAAATATAGATATACTTTTAACATACATAGTAAAAAACATATTAGTGTTGATACACTAAAAAATATTTCATTAAATCCTTTTAAGTGTAAAAATAAATTTACTATAAGTATTACTATAATAGCAAAATCTAATAATGTAAATTCATCTAAATCTTTTATATAAAATAATTCCCTTTTCATTATTCACTCCTATTATAATGATAACATAAATAATAAATAAAAGCCATAGAATTAAAAGAAAAAGACGAATTACTCGCCTTTAACAATATACAATATGTTATTATCTTTAATAATAGTTAATTTCATACTTTTAGGGTATCCTAAATCTTTTTCATATGTAATGTCAGTACTAACTATATATGCATCATATTCAGTTTTATTATATGTGTATTTTGTTTCAAATACATCGCTTACATTTACATCTTTTACAATAGGTAGTTCTTGTGTTCTTTTTCCATCTATATTACTTTCAACAAAGTTATATAATGTACTTCCCATATTTTCTTTAAAATTATCTTTTAAATCTTTATGTAAGAATTCAAGACCTCCTATATCAGTACTAGCTAATTTATTATCAAGAGTATACAAGTCAATTACAAACAATTTTGAAATTAATTTAGCATATTCAGTATAATCTATAGTTTTTTCATTTAATACCTTACTAAGCTCTTTAAAATATGTTTTATAAATCTCTGTATCATTCTTAGATAAAGTATATCCATATAATTCTATAGAATCAAGTTTCTTTCTTTCTGAACCTTTAAAGAAATCATTTTTAACTCTATATCCAAGGTATCCAAATAATATAATACCTACTATTATAAATATAACAATTACTCCTCTACCCTTATTTTTTTTCATTTTTGCATTCTCCTATTTTATCTTCTTCATTTTTTATTAAATCATGTGTTACAATTCCATTAGATACTTCAAGTATATTAGAGGCATAAGTCTTTAGACTATCAATATAATCAACACTAATAGGTTCATCAGTAAGTGCTACGTATTCATCATTAAGACTGCTATAGTATACTTTATTAGTAAGAACATTACCATTAGGGAATACTACTATTTTTTCATTATCACTGAATATATCATGACCAAGAGCATATTTTTCTTTAAATCCAAACATATTGGCCATAGTTGGAAGAACGTCATACATTCCCATAACATTACTTATAGTCTTTTTATATTTTTCTTTATTATTCCATATTATAAATGGTGTATTTTTAAGTAAATCATAATTATAGTTTTCCATACTTACATATGTAGGATCATTTTCGTCTTTAATATCTTGTGTTATTGGATCATAATTATATAATAGATTAAATTGGTTCTTAGAAAGTCTTGCTTCGTGATCACCATATAACATGATCATTGTATTATCAAGTAGTCCATTATCTCTAAGTAAATTTATAAATTCGCCTAAAGCTGCATCAGCATAATGTGCACTTCTTATATAATTTCCCATAGATGTTTTTTCTAAATATGGAGCTACTCCCTCTTGTTTCTTACCTTTTTCATCTGTGTAAGTGTATTTCATTGTTACTTCAAATGGATCATATTTAGTTAAATCATTAAATGGTGAGTGATTTGATAATGTAATAACTGTACCATAGAATGGTGATTTAGTTTCTTTTATATTTTTTAAGATAGGTATTAGTTGATTAAAGAATGATTTATCACTAAGTCCAAGTCCTACCCAATCTTTAGATTTTGTATCAGTTGGAACATCAAATGTATCTTTAGCATAGAAATCTTTGTAGCCAAGTGTCTTATGCATAGTTTTTCTATTCCAATAATCAGCTGCATTAGCATGTGCACTAAATGTGTAATAGCCCATCTCATTAAAGTAATTAGGTAATGCATAATATTTTCTATTGTAATAGTTTACAAAAACTGTACCACTTGATGATGGCATAAGACCAGTATTTAATGTAAATTCTGTATCACTAGAAGTACCTATACTTATTTGAGGATAAAATCTATCAAAATACATTCCCTCACTAGCAAGTTTATTTAAATTAGGTGTAACTTCTTCGCCATTTATTTTTAAATTAACTAAGAAATTCTGCATGCTTTCAGCATGAATAAATATAACATTTCTGCCTTTAAATTTATTAGTATATTTATTTACTTTAGTTTCTTTTTCAAATTTACAAGCGTAAAATTCTCTAAAATTTAATGCTGCTTCATCATAACCAAATAAAGTATTTATTTTAGGTTGCACACTTTGTACTAAATCATTTACTGTATAAGAATATATACCAAATTGACGTACTAAATATTCTCTATTCCATTGCTTAATAAGTCTACTAGTATCTGTACCAGTAAGTCCACATGCAATAATAACTATAAATATTACAGATGCTCCTAGTGTATATATAAAATTCTTTCTATCTTTATTAGTCTTTTCTATTTCAAAATAATAGTTCTTTTTACTAAGCCTTGTATGTATAAATATAAATATACAAGGAAATATCAAATATAAAAATTGATATACATTTAGTTTATCGAATACTGAATCGTTTACTTCACCAAGCATTGATGCAGTACTTATAAGATTTACTGATAAGAATGATTGATAAAATTGGTAATATATTGTATTACCTATACATAAGAATGTATAAAATAATATCCATATCAAAAAATACCTAAATTGATACCTAGGCCTTATTAAATAGCCAAATGCTCCAACAAATAGAACAAACATTAAATCAGCTATTGTCGCTCTAAAATATATAGGTGCTCCTATAGTAAATAATCTAATTGCAAATCCTAATAATAAACTTATTATTACATAACTTAAAAATAAAATATTAGTACTTGCATACTTTGTAATAAACTTTTTAATACTTTTTAATATCTTTTTAAAATCAAATTTCCTTTTCATACTAATTCCTCAAATAAATTATACCATTTTATTAATAATATTTCAATTTATACTCGCACTTTACATTTTAATGGTCAAAAAAAAAGTTCTTTTGAACTTTTAATTATTGTCCTGTTTGTCCAGTACTACATGACCATGGATCATTAATACATGTCATACATTTTTCATAATCTTTATTACCTATTAAATTCATTAGTAAAGCAACAATAGTAACTATTAAGAATACGATAACAGCAGCAATAGCCTTTTTAATTAATGCTTGTTGTGCTTTCTTAATATTATCTTCATTCTTTTCAGTAACTGCTTTAGCTAGGTCTAACATACCTACAACAATTAATATAATAGGTACAACAACCTTAATAGCAAATACAACAATACCAACTAAACGAAGAATAGGTTCCATTTGTTTACACAAATCATTTGCTGAATTAATAGTTAACGTATAAATTAAATCTAACATATTTATTTCATTCTCCTTCTCTATATCAATTTTAATATAAATTATACTATTTTGTCAATATTATAGACTATTATAAAATCATTTTTTCAATAAATTTATTGATTGGTTCTATATTTTCTTGTCTATCATCAACTGGTGGTATAGTCGCAAACACTTTAAGTTTTGTTTCATATTCAAATGTAGCAACATCTTCACTATTTAAAACACATTTATTAAGAACTACTTTTTCATTCTTAAGTGTTTCAAGAACAGATTTATTCTTACGTAACATCTTATTTATCATAATAGTTGATGGTTCTATTAGATAATATACTTGTGAACATATAGATACATCATCATAATCATTTAAATCTACTAAAACTATGTCACATAATTGTTTTTTCATAAGTTCTTTAGGTAACTCAGATGTAGTTGTACTAACTAATTCTTTATCATTAAAATACAAGAAATCTACTTTGTTTACTTCAATTGCTCCAACTACTTTATTACCTGATAAAGCTTTTCTAAGTAAATATATAAGTGTTGTAGCTCCAGCGTGTTGAGTCATATTTTTAAATCCAATAATTCTCATTTTACCACTATAATTATTAGTTATAGTAGTATCTCCGCCTTCACCATATCCACCATCTAAATCTTGTAAATTATGAATATTTACTACATCTCTATATGTATGTGGGTGAACAAGCAAATAATTAATACCTTCAGCATTACGAGTAAAATTGTAAATACCAAGTGATATTAATTTAGATAAATATGATTTAGTTTCAGTTTCAGGACTATCATCAAGTAATAATATTACATTTTCCATATTGATATTCATAGCTAGTTTTTGTAAATTATCTGTATTTTGATAATCACGAATAGCTGTAATATCTAAAATCATTTTATCATAATAGAAATTAGTGAAAGTATCAATAATTTCATCTACATTAAATACACCTTCCATGGACTTCATAACTTCAATGTTAAGTCCCATTAGAAGTTCTTTGTATTTATTAACAACCATTACATTCATTTTTTATAACCTCCTTAGTTTTGATAACCATAACGCATTTCATCACATTCTATTGCAGACGTTTGATCATAATATAATGCTTTTGTTTCTCCAGTGATTGGAATTTTAAATATAAAATTTAATATTGGAATTTTAAATGCTATAAATGTAGTTACTTTGTAATATATTTTAGCACCATTTTCATTATTAGGGCAAAATCTTTTAAGGCAATAACCTCCAACTTGATTATGTCCATATCCATATTGACTACAATCAACTTGATCTGCTATAGAATAATTGTAACCAATATTTTGTATTTGTACATATGCTTGAATATCTACTGTTGGATTATCCATAGCTGATAATTCTTCATATGTAATAGAACGGATATCCCTATCAGACTTAGTAAATCCTTCCGCTCTTTCAATATAATTAATTATTTCATTTTTAACTTTAAATGCTCTAGTATAACTAATTGAATATGCAAGGAAACTTACAAATAAAACAATAAATGTTACTACTATACTAAATAGCCATAATCCTCCAATAGATTCTCTCATTTTACACTTCCCTCTTTATTAAAAACAGCTACAAGTGACATGACATCACCTATAGCCACTTTATTTAATATTAATTTTTGATATACAAATATTTACTATTTATTTTCAATACTGATACATTTTGTAGTATCTTCTACAACATTGCCACTTGAATCTTTTGGACAACACATATACTCATTAACCTTAGCATCAGTTCCTGTTGCTCCTGAAATTTCTTTAACATATTTAGCTGTCCAACCATTACCATATGTACTACATGTTTGATTAGCAACCATTTTTTGAATCATTGGCCATAAAAAGAAATAGAATAATGCAGCAACTGCAGCAACCGCTACTAATGTTACAACTGTCATATTTAATTCTCCTGTAGCTTCCTTCATTTATATCTTCCTCCTTTATTATCTAAGTTAATTATACAATACAATATTTTTATATTCAAGTATAATTTACATTATTATCCCATAATTTGCATGATTGATAGTAGTAATATAATCATAACACCTGCTCCTGTTGCAGTAAGCATTGTCATTGTTTTCTTTTCCATCTTATCAAGTCTTTCTTTATATTTAGTTTCTCTTGATTTAGCTTGTAATGCTGATATAGTTCTTGAGAAGGTTTCAAGTTGTTCTTGCTTTCTTTCTTGACTACCTAAACTAAGTCTATAAAGAAGTCTCATCATTCTCATTGAATCTCTAACTGGATATCGTTTTGCAAATGCCATATATGGTTCAACTGAAGAATCTCCAGCATCAATAGATGCAATTAATTCACGTAGACCAGGTTTAAACATTTCTGGAGCTTGTTCTAAACTTCTAGTTAATGCAACTGGTACAGTGTAATGTTGAATTAATATTTCTAAACTTTTTAAATAATATGGTAATTTTAAGTTTATATCATGTAAATGCACTTTATAAAATGATTTAAGCCTATTGTATTCATCTTTAAACATAAGATAAGTAATTACAAATGCTATAACTAACTTTAATGCAAAATTAATATCATTTGCAAGTGTCATAGCTGCTATTGTTCCTATTAACATTGTAACGATAGCTGTTTTAACTCTTTTTTGATATCTTAATATAGGATCAACTTTATCGCCATACTTTGCAACTAATAAGAACTCGTAATCGTCTTCTTTTAATTTATTAAATACAGATTTATTATCGCTGACAAACTTATTAAAATTAAACAAATTTAAATAATTAAATAAGAATATCATTATAATTCCAACAATTAATATTTCCATTATTCAGCCCCCACATCCTCATGATAATACTTAATACCTGATAGTAAGAAATATGAGTTTATAAGTATTACTCCATGTAATAATATAACAACTAAAGGATTATTTAATAGTTTTATATATGAGTTGTTACCAAGAAGTAATTGAACTAATAATACTAATAGATATAGTGCTAATCCGAAGGTTACAAATTGTTTATAGAATGATGTTCTATCTATTCTATCACGATATACATTTTCAACTAGCATATCTATGTCTTGAAGCATACCTTCAAGTGCAACGCCTGAATCTTTAGAACCTTCTTTTGTAATTTGAATGAATAATTGATGCATATTCTTTATTACATAATAATCATATTTTTCATTCATGAATCTAATGGCTTCATCTATCGTACCATTTTCATATGACATGTTAATCATTTCTTTTACATCTCCAAGAAGTGGTTCTTCAAGAACTCCAGAATCTCTTACTCCTTCAAGTGCTTTAACAAATGATTGTGTTGTATTAAATTCCATAATTACGTTAGTTGAATATACTTGTATTTGCTCAAATATAAATTCACTATAGGCTTTTTTGCACCTCATAAACGTTAAATATGGAATAATAAGTATTGCACATGTAGCATAAATTATACTCCATATAATACTATAGAAATATAAATATGATATAAATGCAGCACCTACTCCAAATAATGCTATTTGAATTACATACTGACGTGTTGTATATTCTTGTCCGAGTTCCTTTGCTTTCTCACGAACAACTTTAAATGAATATGGAGCATATTTTTCATATGTGCCAGCTACTTGATTTGCTAAAAATTTATATGAATTATCGCCAGTATTTTTACGATAGAAATATATGAATGCAATTATAGCAGCAATAACAAATATCTCAATATACATTTTTCCACCTCCTATATCTCAACAATTTCAAGATTGGAATTGTTATTTACATTGTTTACACCTGGATTTACAGGATTTACATTTTGATTGATATTACTAATTTCTTGTGTTTTGTTTACTGGAGTGATTTCTGGTTGAACTGGAACCTCAGGTACTATATTGCTAGCAGTAGCAGTGGTTTTAGTTTCTTTTACATTATTTGTTTGTGCAGGTTTATTATTTAAATCAGTATTTGTTGTTTCAGTATTTTCACTAGTTGTTTTTTCTTCACTTGATTTAAGCTCACTACCTTTTGGTATAAATGGGTCTTCAGGCATCATAACACCTTGGCTTGCTAGATAATCAATTAAATGCTGAGTTGGGTTGTTATACACTTCATTATCCATTAAATCTCTTGAATAAAGTACATTTACTTTAGCTTCATTATCCTCATCATCAACGTAAAATTCAACCACTTGTGTAATTTCTCTTTGAAATCTATTATACTTTTTAGAAAAAAATCCTTTTATATGTATACCAAGCTGAATATATCTATGCATTGATGCAACAAATTGATTTATATCTTGACTAGATTCAAGAAGTGAATATAAACGCATTGGAATACTTGATGCTTTGTCTGAGTGTATTGTTGACAAGATATTATGTCCTGAAGAAATTGAGTTACGAACAGCAAGAACAGCTTCTGCTGAACGAACCTCTGATAGTAAAATCCATCTTGGGTTTTGACGCATACAAGCAACAAGAACATCAGAATATGAAGCAATATTATTTGTTTTCATCGCTACAATATCACGATCTGGATATATTTTATCTAAGTGAAGTTCTAATGTATCTTCTATTGTTATTATTTTTTCATCTTCTTTTATTTTACTAGCAAGATATTTGATAAACTCAGTTTTACCTGAACCAGTTTCTCCACTAACAAGTATGTTACAGTGACCAGTAACACATGTAATTAAGAAGTCATGTAATTTAACTGATACATAATCTTCTTTAACAAGTTTATCTTTATTAAGTCTTATCATTGCTGGTGTTTTTCTTATTAGAAGAGCTATACCATTAGTAGCAATAGATTCATGAACAAAATTAAGACGAAGTTCAGCACTTTCAGCATCTAAGAGTGGATGAGCCATGTTAAATGTCTTACCCATAACGTTAGAACATTGAAATGCTAATTTCTCTACAACTTCATTATTTATACCATCAATGTGTACTGGATAAACACCTTTACTTAATGTTTTTACCCATAATTGTTTACCACCATTAGAATATGAAATATCTGTTATATCGTCATTTTCTAAAAGAGGCATAAATAATCCAAAATCTATTTGTGAAAAAACAACATTATCCATTAGAATCCCTTTCTATATTTTTTCTTTAAATCATTATTTTACTTTTATATTTTCATCACCAGCATCTGGTGTATCAACAACATCTGGATTGATGATTCTACATTTATTTTCGATTAAATGTCTTAGATACTCACTTGTTATATTAGTTTTTTTATTATAATTTTTATTTCTAGGTACTGGAACTAAAGAACCATCTAAGTATGTAGCTTGTCTTAAAAGAATATGATATTCTTCAGAAACACTAAATATTAATGCACTAGCATTTTTTTGGTTTGATCCTTTTTTAAATATGTGTTCACCATCTTCATCTTTAACAGCAAGTATTGTAATTCCTTCGATTAGTTTACCAAACACATACATTCCAGAACCATCTTTAGTTTCATAATACAAATCTATTTTATCACCTGGAAATATTGAGTTACCATATGTTGTAGTTGTATTCACTGGTAATGAGAAAACTGTATTTCCTGTAGGTATGCTTGACCAAGCTGAATCAGGCATTTGTTTCCATTCAATTATGGCTGATGCATAAAATGGACTTCCAGCTGGAATATATGTATTATAATTTACATATTTTCCTTTTATACTATTAACATCACGAATTACATCTTTACTTAACATTGAAGATGCAACTTCTACTTCTTCAATTAAATTATCAGTTATTTCTGTTCTTGCAGGAATATTTTCTTTTGCAACATATATTTTAACTTTATTTATTTCTTTACCAACCCTATATGTGTATGCAACATATAAAATGATTAAGCAAGCTGCTCCTAATGCAATTGTTACGAATGTTTTATTAGTTACGAACTTTTTTAATGCATTCATTATTGATTACCTCCTTGTATTGGATTTAATTCTAAATCTTTCTCACTTACATCAATAGTTTGTTGTTCAATTAGTTTTCTAATATATGTACTACTAACTTTAGTTGGGTTTGGTTTTAAAGAATATTCTGCATTTCTAGGTACTGGGAATAAATTAACTTTTTTATATATTGCTTTTCTAAGTAGTAAGTGTAAATCCTCTGGTATTGAGAACATTAAGTATGATGGAGGCTCAACATTTGAACTCTTTTCAAATATATTATTTCCATGTCCATCAATTACAGCAAGTACTCTAATACTTTCAATGAACTTAGCTACAATTAATTTATCATCATAGTCATATCCAGCAAAATATAAATCTATATAGTTACCTGTAAATATTGAATTACCATATGTAGTTTCTAATGATACTGGCATTGTTATAACTGTGTAATCATTAGGAATATCTTCAAATAAACTTGATGGTAGTTGTTCCCAAGTAACAACTGTTTCATCATAAAATAAACTTCCAAGTGGTATTTCAACTTTTTCTGATACATATTTTCCAACTATTAATGATGAACTAGCAATTACATCACGTCCATTTACCATTCCACCTGGTACTTGTTTAATACCAACATCTTTATTTTCAATTAAAGTTCTTGGCTCTAATCTTCTTACTGCATATGGAACACTAATTGGTTCAGTAGCTTTCTTAATTCTTAAATTATATGCATAGTATAGAATCGCAAGTGAAGCTAGTAATGCAATAATAGTAACTGTATTTTTATTTTTTAAAAATCTTTTAAGTGCAACTTTTATATTTTCCATTCTTTTTCCCTCCATAGACTTCATGTACTATCTATTCTAATTAATTATAACACATTAGATAATTTCTTTTCAATATATTATTTATTATAAAATTAAAAATAGGTATAATTTACTTTATTAATTTGATAAAATATTTTATGTGATGTGATATGAAAAAGATTTTTAAAAAACATTTACCTGAAATTTTAGCTTTTATACTGCCAATATTAATAATGTTAATATGCTGTCTAGTTTGTAAGATATATCCTTTTGGTGGACAAGTTCTATCAAAATATGATGGATATTATCAATATGCAGGATTTACTAGTTATTATAAAAATGTTCTTCTTGGTAATGAAAGTCTATTCTATTCATTTAAAGGATTACTTGGATATAATTTTTATGCGACTAGTATATATTATATGTTTAATCCAACTAACCTACTTTGTATATTTAGTACTAGTGAAAATATATTAGAATATTATACATTTATTATTCTTTTAAGAATTGGTCTTTCTGGATTTACAATGTGTAAATACTTAAAATATAAATTTAAAAATCAATCTAATTTAAGATATATTATATTTAGCATAAGTTATGCGTTAATGGCTTATAATGTATGTTATTTCTTTAATTACATGTATTTTGATACAGTTGTTTTATTTCCTATAGTAGTCTTAGGTCTTGATAAATTAATTTATGAAAGAAAAAATAGACTTTATATAATATCACTTACATTATCAATAATATCTAATTTTTATATTGGTTATATGGTGTGTATATTCTCATTGTTATATTTTATATATAATATTGTTATTTATAAATTAGATAAAAATATTATTAAAGACTTTATTATATCAAGTTTACTTTCAGGATTTATGTGTATGATAATAATTATTCCTGAAGCAAGTGAACTATTAAAAGGAAAAGCATTACTCTATACATCTAATAAAACAGAATATTTCAAATTTAATATGAATTTCTTAAATATATTTTATAAATTCTTACCAGGTTCTACATCTAATTATGATTTAGAATATGGTATGGTTAATATATATGTTTCATTATTTGTAATAATATTAGTAATAAAATATTTCTTTAATAAAAAAATATCTAAAAAAGAAAGAATTACTACATTAATTTTCATATTATTCTTTTTATTTAGTATAAGTTTTAATTTATTAGATTTTGCCTGGCAATTATTTCAAAGACCTATTTGGTATCCTAATAGATATATATTTACATTTTCTTTCTTTTTAATAACTATTGCTATGAAGGAAATAACTAATATTACTTATAAAACTAATATAAAAGAGAATTTAATTATTATAATATCTTTTATATTATTAACACTTTATTCAATAATAAGTTTAAAGATACATAATGATAATTTAAAAATAATATCATATATTTTAGGAATAATATTAATACTTCAATATACTTTCTTTTTAAATAATAAGAATGCTAAATATTTACTTGTTATGTTATTCTTTATAGAAGTAACTACTAATGCAATATTTACATTAAAAATAATGGGTAAAACTACTACTATGACTCAATATAAAACTAATGAAGAAATAAATGAAAAAGCAGTAAAACATATAAAAGAAATAGAAAATAAAGATAATAATTTTTATAGAATGGAATTATCTACAAGTACAGTACATAATTCACCTTCTCTATTAAATTACAATGGTATAAATCATTTTAATTCAGTTAAAAATGCTAAAACATTAAACTTCTTAAATAAGTTTAATTATCAAGTTACAGATGATACTAGTGTAGAATTTAATAATTATAATCCATATTTAACATCATTACTTGGTATAAAATATATAAATGGTAGTAAAGATGAGATGTATTATGAAAATGTTTATAACGAAAACCCTTATATGTATTTAAATAAAGATGCATTAAGTTTAGGATATATGATTTATAATAAGGAATTTAAAGAAAGTAATAGTTCTTATCAGAATACAGAAAATTTAATTAATTCAATGTTAAATACTGATATTAAAACATACAAAATAAATAATAATATTAAAATATATAATGCAAATATTAAAATTGATAATAATAAAAAATACATTATACCAGATAAAAATTTCTATGCTGTAATTAGCGGTAAAGCTAGTAATGATGCATTTCTTATTCCAAATATTGAACTAACTGAAAAAAATAATCCTGATTCAATAATGTTTAATAATAACATTTTTGATGGTTCTTATACTGTTTATATTAACAATAAAGAAATAAAGAATGCATATAATAAACAAATACCATTATTTATTAAGAAGAATGATGAATATAAAATTGTTATTAAATCAAATGCTACTAAAATAAAATATGATTCATTAATATGGTATCAAATAGATTATGATAAATATATTGAAACAATTAATGAACTTAAGAAGAATGAATTTAATATAACTAAATATAATAAAGATAATCATATAGAAGGAAATATAGATGTTAATAATGATAAAAATGTATTATTATTAACTATTCCATATGATAAAGGATGGAATATCTATGTTGATGATAATAAAGTAAATTATGATATATGTTTTGATTCATTTATATGTTTAGATTTGGATAAAGGTAAACATAATATAAAAATGAACTATGTTCCAAGTGGGTTTATTGTTGGACTTATTATTTCTAGTTTAGCGTTTATAGTAACAATTATTTACATAAGAAAAAAATAATAGTTTTGATTAACTATTATTTTTGTTTGACTATTATTTTGATTTTAGCATCAAATAATTTGCCCATATCAACATCTTGATTTTTACCTGTATCTTTAAATTTAAAATTAAAGGTCCATTCATATGTTGTCTTAGCTGGAATAACTATATTAGTCATAATATCTGTTTCTTTATATGGAGTTCTTGCATTCTTAATTACATTTGTTTTACCTCTATTAACGCTGTAATATAAGTTATTTGTAGTAGTAAATGTATTTTGAACATTAATCCATTTCATGCTTATTGTTTGTGCTGTATTAGTTGTATTTGATAGTTTAAATTTCTTAGTTCCTGTCCATCCTGGAACTATTTTTGATACATCATAATCACTTCCAGTAAGAGTTAAAACGTATTCATTTCCTTCATTAATGTCTACATTATCTTCTTTATTATCACAGTTTGTATCACACTTGCCATCTCCATTTGTATCGCAATTTTTATCGCAAACTCCATCTCCATCAGTATCACAGTTTAAATCACATTTACCGTCTTTATTAGTATCACAATTTAAATCGCATTTACCATCTTTATTAGTATCACAATTTAAATCACACTTGCCATCTCCATCAAAATCAATATTTGTGTTAGGCCATCCATCATTATCAGTGTCGCAGTTTATATCACATTTGCCATCTCCATCTGTGTCTCTATTAGTTGGATTTTCATCAGGCTTTCCATCTCCATCTTTATCTCTATTGAAGTGTGCTTTTTCATCGCCATTATAGTCAATATTAGTATCAGGCTTTCCATCTCCATTTGTGTCACAGTTTATATCGCATTTGCCATCTCTATCTTTATCGATATTTATATTTGGTTTTCCATCATTATCTGTATCACAGTTAATGTCGCATTTACCATCTTTATCTAAATCACAGTTTAAATCACATTTACCATCACCATCAAAATCTATGTTAGTTTCTGGCCATCCATCCTTATCTGTATCACAGTTTAAGTCACATTTACCATCACCATCTTTATCTTGATTCATTGGATTTTTATCAGGTTTTCCGTCTTTGTTAGTATCTTCATTAAAATGTGGTTTCCTGTCATCATTATAATCAATATTTATATCCGGTCTACCATCTCCATCAGTATCACAGTTTATATCACATTTGCCATCGCCATCAGTATCAATATTAGTTTCTGCTTTTCCATCTTTATCTATATCACAATTTAAATCGCATTTGCCATCGCCATCAAGATCTATATTTATATCAGGTTCGCCATCGCCATCTAAATCAAGGTTCGTATCTGGCCAGCCATCGTCATTAGTATCACAGTTTAAATCGCATTTGCCATCTCCATCTCTATCTTGATTTATCAAATTAGTATCAGCTTTTCCATCTCCAGTAGTATCTATATTGAATGTAGGTTTCTTACTTCCACCATAATCAATATTAGTGCTAGGCTTTTTATTATCCTTACTACAGTTAACTTTACATTCTTTAGTGTCAAAGTCTAAGTTTAAATCAGGAATACCATCACCATCAATATCAATATTAAATGACATACTACCACTGTTTCTCTTAATTATAAATCCTACACTAAATACAATAATAATTATAAAGAATAATAATAGCAAAAGTAATAGAAGTCTTTTCTTATGACTTTTATTTTCTTCTTCATTATTTATATTATTAGAATTCATATTACTATCTATATCAACAATTTCACTTTTATTCTCTTCCATAATAACGTCTCCTATTATCAATATTATTTTAACATATTAAATACCATTATTCAATCGTATTTTAACATTAATCATATTAAACAATAATTTAACCTTTATTTAAACAATCCTAAATGTTATAATTAAAACATAAATATAAGATAACTATATGTGAGTAAAAATGGAAACAAATAGAAATACAAAGCAAAATAATGATAGTGTCGAAATAAGTATGTAAACTAAAAGATTGAAATATTTAAAATCAATCTTTTTTAATAGACTATTTCTTTATTGTAATAATTGGCCTAATATCTAATTTATTATTATAGTCTTCATAAATATATACATCAGTATTTGAAACTGAATAACCTTTATCATTACTAATATCACTCATCCAATAACTACCCTTAAATAATGACATATCACTATATTTATTCGCAAAAACACTAAATTCATAATAATTTATAATTCTTATTTTACTCTTAGTATATATACTACAACTCCATTTATTACTTTCTATTTCTTCACGAGTGTATCCCCCACAATATTCACCATCACAACTCTTATTATCAATATCATCACATATATCATAGCTAACTAAATCATAGTCTTTAAATGAATTAATATAGTCATTATTAAGATAATAGTTTATATAAGAATTACTCCATTTATACTTATTACTTTCACTACAAAAAGTACTGTCATTACTACTACAATGAGATAATTTTTCACTTAAAGGTAAATATTTCATCAATGTAATTTCTTTTTCATTATTTGATAATACTATCCATTCACTAGAATTAATATATACAGTTGAACCATTACAATAAAATATATCTTTATCATAATTACTTTTACTTGTGTTTAAACATTCTATATCAAAACTAATAACATTACTAATATTACCTTCATTATCGCGAAACCATATGTATTTTTTACCATTATTATAATATTTAAGTATTAGATTGTTATTTGATATATCATTCCATTTACCATTAAAGTCATCATTATTTGAAATCATATATGAACTAACTTTATTATTAAAATCAAATGATATTATTGTATTATTTTTACTAAGTCTTACTTCTAAATCTTTAAAGTCATTACATTTATCTTTAATGACATTTATTTTTCCTAAATATGTTTTGTATATACAATATTCTTTACTTTCAATATATAATCTTACATTACCATATTTATCTTTTTCTATTTCACCAGTACCATCTATAAAATAATTAGTTTCAATGATATTACCATTATTATCAAGAACACCATATTTATATTTATATAATCCATTATCAAGATTATATACATAGTTAAGTAAACCCTTACCTTTATTTAATAAGTGAATTCTATCGTATCTAAATATAAAGAATATAAGTATTCCTACCATAACAATAACAAATAAACAAATTATAATAATATATTTTTTAAACTTCTTCATACAAAATATTATAGCATATTAAAAGGAATAATTTAACTTATCCCTCAATATTCAAAAATATTGTTCTATTTTTCATATATTTTATTCTTATTTTAATTATTACTTTAAATTTTTCTTATAGAGTCATACACAATTGCTATTTTTTCAAAAGTATCATTTGTTTCATTAATTAGTATTTTTTTTACTTTATCAATATTTTTTATAAAATTAAACAAAGAGTAAGTAGTTTTAACAGAATCTCTGTAGACATCAATATAATCAATATAGAATGAAATTGTGTCATTTACTATATCGTATAAAAATCCAGCTGTTGTTTCCATTTGCAAATTCTTATTGCCATGGAACTGTTTATTTCTTAAATAATAAGCATCTAATAATAATTCTTTAGATTCATTATGAAACTTTTGAAAATAATTATCATAATTAGATACTATTTTTTTAACTTGTTCGTATTTCCAGGTTAAAAAGTCACAATTATTTGGATTATATTTATCAAAATTTAAAAATATATTTTCTACAAAATTGCTACTTAATTTATTAAATCCTTTATACATCTTTTTAATTTGAACAGAGGTTAAATAAATATATCCGGATAACATTCTATCTGCTACCAAATAACTTGCATATTCTTCAAGTGATTTTGAAATATTATCACCAGCATTTCTAAAGAGAGTTTCTAAAGCAAACCAAGTATTTGTAAATTTTGTTAGGGTTGATTCTGAACTTTTGTAATAAGGCAATAATTGAACAGCTTCATCTATAATTTTATTTATATCATTATCGCTATTTGCAATAATGTACCTTTTAAACACATCAGAATAATCAATTCTATCTTGTGTTAAAGGCTTAAAAATATCATCATAAAAATTATAATAATTTATAAATTTTTTATTGTTTTTATGTTCAATCAAAAGATAATCACCAATAGTATTTACTTTTATCCCAGAATATAGCATTGATCCAATAAATGGCTGAAGAACTTTTTGTCTAAATTTACGTATTGCTTGCCAAATATCTTTACTTTGGATTTCGGCTGATAAATAGTAATTATTGTCTTCTTTTATTTTGATATTCTTAGTTATTTCCAATAGAATCTTTTTATTATTGATTTTTGACTCTTCTAAATATTTAATCAAGCCTGACTTACTATATATAATATAATTATTATGACCTGATTGCTTTAATACATTCAACAATTTTTCATCAAATTCTTTATCCATTTTTATAAAAATGTTATATGTATTTTCTGTTCCGTATTGTTCTGCAAATTTAACAAACATATCACTGAAAGAAGAAAATGATTTTTTTTCAAAAAAACTTCTATACGCATCTCGTATTATTTTTTTTATTTCAAATATACTTATTCCTATATAATCAATTAATAACGCAAAATATTCATTAGACAATTCTGCTATTTTGTCAAAATTTTCAAAACTAAATTCATTATTTGTAACTAAATCAAATAAATTATCTGATATAGTGTTAAAGTATTTATTGTCAATTATACTAATATAAATTAATTTTAAATTTTCAATTAAATTTAGGTCATCATCTTCATTGATAAATTGCAAATACCTTTTTTTATGTTCTAATTTTATAAATTTATTATTCTTTATTGCTTCTCGTACGTAGTTGATTTTATACTTTGGTATTTTAGGTGTTTTTTCTTTTGATTCAAATTGTTTATTTATATCTTCATAATAATTAATTATTTTATTGATTTTTCCTAGCAATGAATTATTTAAATTTCTACTTCCAAGCATAGAAATGCTACTCAAATTTTCTATAATATAATTCAAAAAAAACATCATATTTCTATTTCTTAATCCTATTTTGTTAAAATCATCATTGCTAACAATGTTTTTACTTGAAAATAATAATTGTTTAATAAATTTTTCTTCATTTTCTAAAGTTTTACTATTTAGTAATAATTTTTCTATATTGTTCATATTATGCTCCTTTGCTACGAACATTATAACATACAAAAAGGAATAATTTAACTTATCCCTCAATATTCAATTTATTTAATGTTTTTTCATTTGCGATTACTTCAAGTTTTATACTTCTAAATGCATCATAATTATAGAACTTCTTATTCTTAACATCATTTAATATTATTTTATAAAAATCATAATTAGGATATCTAGTTCCACAATATAAATTATTTTCATAATAATTATCACAATATGTTATAAAGTAATCACTTGAATATGTTTTAACAATAAATACATTATCTTTTAAATCATTGTTAACAACTTTATCTATTTTATCACAATTATTACATCCTATAAATTTTATATTATTAGTATTGTATTCTTTTTCTTCTTTAAGAACAAATTCATGATGACCATCTATATATTCAAACTTATTAAATTCAGTTGCGAATACACCTACTCCTGTACCACAAAGTATGATCGAAATACAAAACATAATAAATGCTTTAGTAAATGATATTTTAGATTTAACAATGTATTTATATAGAATATATATAAGCCATAGACTCCCTAAAATAAATCCTATCGTCATAATACTTATTCCTATACCAAAGTTATATTTAATATAAATATATATTGATATTATAAGTAATACTGAGAAAGCAAATAGCATAACTGATACCCCAAATAATATAAAACATGCGAATAATCTAAACATAAATTTAAATATATCAAATATACCATCTATTATAGTTCTATCATTATTTGTAACTACTTCTTTAGTTTCTTTTTCTTTTGTATTTTTTTTAGTTTTAGTTTTACTTGACACGCTTTCTTTTATGGTAAAATTATTAATTACTTTTTCTTTTAATACTTTAATAAATACTATGAATACAAATATTATATAGATCATGTATATTATTATTGAATTACATCTACTTAGTACATTATATACACTTATTGGAAGTCCTATAAACAACTTATTAACAAATGTTTCTATAATATAAAATGGTAATTTTAAGATATAACATATAAGTATTGTTACAAGTATGTATGCTAGTAATTTTATTATTTCTTTACTTGAACCGTTAGATATAATCTTTATTATTTTATTAAATACTTCTTTAGTATCTTCTGCTATATTATCAAGAATACTAGTCTTTTTATAATACTCTTTGTCTATTTTGTAAGCATCTAGTATTCCACTTACTAGTTCATCTATGTCTCCAAATTCTTCTATAGCTTCTTTTTCACTTTTACCACTCTTAATTTTTTCTTCTATGTGTTCACTATATTCGTTTACTATATCATTTACTTCTTCTTTTTTTAATATTGATAATTTACTTTTAAGTTCACTAATAAATTCTTTCTTATTCATTATTATTCACTCTCCTTAATAAATTTATTAACACTACTTTCAAATTTCTTCCATTCTTGTAGTAACATATCTTTTCTTTTTTCACCGAGTACTGTTAATTTATAGTATTTTCTACTTGGTCCTCCTGTTGATTCTTTTAGATATGTTTCAAAGTATCCTTCATTAGTAAGTCTTTTTAATAATGGATATATTGTTCCTTCATTAACATTAACTACCTTGCTTACTTCTTCTACAAGTTCATAACCATATCTATCACACTTAGTTGTAAATAGTAAAACTAATAATTCAAGTACACCTTTCTTAAATTGAGTATCCACTTCCTCACCTCATATATAATATATCATCACTACTGTGTATTGTCAAGTAGTATATATTACATAATATATAAACAAATAAAAAGCCTACAATAAGTATTTTACTATAAGCAATATAATTATATGAATTGGATAATACAAATAGAAAAAATATTTATTTATTTTAGTATTTACATCTGTCTTAATAAGTATAAATGGTAAACATAATATGGTAAAAAATGTTGCTATGCTAAATGAATCAACTGGATAAATTAAATAATTTAAATAAAATAATATAAATGATATAGATAATAATAATCCATTATTTCTAAAGTAATAGAATATTGGTACTAAGAATAGATATATCAAAGAGTATTCGAAATTTAATGCAAATGGGATTAGTACTAAAATAGGCATTATCCACCACTTCTTTTTATCAAGAGTATAATAATATAATAATGTAAATATTAAGGTAAACATAACATTAGGTCTATCTACATTAAATAATAAACTATATGGAATTTGTGATATGATTCCAATTATCAATAATCTAACTATATATTTTGATAAATCTTTTGTTCTAAAATATCCTATCATCATTGAATAAACAAATAATGGAAATGCTATTCGACCAATTATTCTAAAGATTAATATATCAGGAAAAAATACATATCCAATATGATCTATAGTCATTGTTATAATAGCTATTAATTTGATAAAGTTTGTATTTGTATTTAGTTTTAATTCTTCCATAATATCATTATATAAAAAAAGTTATGCATTGTACATAACTTTTTTAAAGACTCTTTCTAGAACATCTTGCTTTTGCTTCTTGATATTGTTGGTTTGTTGCTAATAAATAATAATCAGTTCCATTTTTTAATTTACCAGAATCTCTTTGAACTTCCGCAAGACGAACATAAGCTTCGTCCTTGGCTATTTCATCACCATTCATAAGTGCTTCTTCATACTCTTTTTTTGCTTGCTCCAAAGTACCAGACATTGGAATATTTGTTCCGCATTTACTATTAACAAATTGTCTAAAAAAATCACAAGTTTCATCACTCATTGGATCGCGACCTTTGAACCCTAATAAATCAGTAGCATCAATTCCTAATAAATTACAATAATAATTCTTTGATAAATATTCGTCAACAAATCTTTCAAAACCATCCCAATAATAAGATATATGTGCTTTATATTCTCTTTGAATGTCACCAATTAAACCATTTACATATGCGCCTATATCAATTGTTACAACCTCATCAATATTATCAGCATAAGATTGAAAATTTCTAATAACAGTATTATTAGATTCAACTTCATGATCTTTTAGTCCACCTTGAGCAAGTTCATTATTCATACGATCAATATGATACGTATAATTTTTAAGTTTTTCTGATTTTAATTCATCAAATGTTTTCATAACATCACTCCTATTATCAATAGTATAGCACACATTTTACATATATCAAATAATACTTCGATTATTTTACATTCTTATACTTTTTAAAAGTTATGCATTGTACATAACTATTTTTCTTCTATTCTATTAAATAATATACTTGATTCATTTAATTTAATATTTGTTTCTAAATTACCAAAGTCTAGTGTATCAAAATCAATATTCTTGGTATTTAACATATTAAATACTTTATCACATGTATCAGGTATAAATGGTCTAAGTAATATTGTAGATATACGTATTCCTTCTAGTAAGTTATATAAAACAGTCTTAAGTCTATCACTCTTACTTTCGTCTTTAGCAAGTATCCATGGTGTAGTATCATCTATATATTTATTACATCTTTTTAATAATTCAAATATACTTTCAAGTGTTTCATTTACTTTTAGTGAATCCATTTTTTCATATACAATATTAGGAAGTTCCTTAGCATATTCAACTACTGAATCATCAATGCTTTCATATACATTAGGATTAGTAACATTAGAATCAAAATACTTTTTACTCATGGCAATAGTTCTATTAACAAGATTACCATATGTATTTACAAGATCACTATTTGTTCTTGATATTAGTGCTTCTTCTGAAAAGTTACCATCATTACCAAAAGGTACTTCTCTTAAAACAAAATATCTAACAGCATCTACTCCATATGTATTAATATATTCTCTTGGATCTTTATAGTTACCAAATGATTTAGATATTTTACCACCATTAATAATTAACCATCCATGACCAAATACTTGTTTAGGTAAATCTATTCCTAAACTCATACACATACATGGCCAAATAATTGTATGAAATCTTACTATTTCTTTACCAACTAAATGTAAATCAGCAGGCCAATACTTATTAAATTTCTCCATATCTTCTGGATAACCAAGTGAAGTAATATAGTTAGAAAGAGCATCTATCCATACATAAATAACATGTTTATCATCAAAAGTAACAGGTATTCCCCAAGTAAATGATGTTCTTGATACGCATAAATCAGATAAACCTGGCTTAATAAAGTTATTTAACATTTCATTCTTTCTACTAAGAGGAAGTATAAAGTTAGGATTTTCTTCATAAAACTTAACTAAATCATCTTGATATTTAGATAATTTAAAGAAATATGCTTCTTCACTTACTTCATGAACTTCTCTATGACAGTCAGGACACATACCATTTTCATCAAGCTGGCTTTCTGTCCAGAATGATTCACAAGGTGTACAATAAAGTCCTTTATATTCTCCTTTATAAATATCACCTTTATCATACATTTTCTTAAATATTTCTTGTACTCTTCTTTCATGATCACTATCAGTTGTTCTAATAAAGTAATCATATGAAATATTTAAACTTTTCCATAAATCCTTAGCATTATCAATAATGGGATTTACATATTCAATAGGACTAACACCAGCATCTTCTGCTTTCTTTTCAATTTTTTGACCATGTTCGTCAGTACCTGTTTGAAAGAATACATCATATCCTTTTAATCTTTTATATCTAGCAATTGCATCAGCTATAATAGTTGTATAACAATGCCCTATATGAAAGTTCGCACTTGGATAATATATAGGTGTTGTAATATAATATTTCTCTTTTTCCATTTCTTTTCCTCCTTAAAATAAAAAGTCATAAACTAAGGACGATTAAAACCGCGGTACCACCTTAATTCATGACTAACATGCAACTTAATATTTAACGCATAAATACGATTTGACTCCAGAACCATTTAAAAGAACCATCATATTAGTTTTCACCAAACACTAACTCTCTATAAATCAAGTATCTTCTTCTTTCCTTCTCCATCAATTACAATAGATTTTAACACAAAATGTATTAAATGTCTATACTAAAATTATTATAAACAACTATTAAATTTTTACTTTACATTTATTTACTTTTTTTAGGCATAAACTTTTCAGCAATTTTATATTTATCTCTATTTATTACATATAAATATCCAAAAATACTAAATACCACAGCGCCAACAAAATTAACTATTAAGTCTTTCATCGTATCATTAAGTCCTAAATCAAGATAACCGCCTTCAATTACAGTTTCTCCAGAATCTGAATAAATTATTGTCTTATTAATATTATCAACAATTATTGCTTTATTTTTACCATCAGGATTTAGCCATACAGAAGAAATCTTAGTAACCAATTTATCTTTTTGCATGTCACTTAACATAACTTTATCAATACTATATTCTAAAAATTCCCAAAGTACTCCTATTGTCATAGAAAAGCAAAAGGCTACTATTGTTAAATATAATGGAGATAAATTAAACTTCTCACTATTATTGTTACATAAATCAATTAATGAAAATCCAACAGCTGCACATAAGAATCCATTTAATGTATGAAGAACAGTATCAAAATGTTTGAATACTCCATAAAAATTCTGAATTTCACCAAGAACTTCTGAAGAGAATATGAAGAGTAAAATTATTATTTCAAAAATACTTGGAAGTTCAATTTTTAATTTTTTAGTTATAAAATATGGTATTAAAAACTGTATAAGAACAAGAATGCATAGAAAAGCATTCCAATAATTATGTAAAAATATTTGTCTTACCATGACTAATATAACAAGAAAACGAAGTAACAAATATACAACAAGTACTCCTTTTCTACTTTCTTTATATGCTTCTTTTATCTTTTTCATACTTCACCTACTTATAAAAATATTATATCAAAATAAAAGTCATATTAATATATATTAACATAACTTAAATATTATTAATTTTTAGAACCGCTACCTGTTAGTGTAACAGTTAATGTCTTTTCACTACCATTTCTACTTACTGTAATTTTAACTTTATCACCAATATCATATTTATATAATTGATATCTAAAGTATGAAGAATTGCTTACTTCAACATCGCCTACTTTTATTATTTTATCTCCTTTTTTAATTCCAGCTTTATCTGCAGGTCCATTACTTTCTACATATTCAACATAAAGTCCAGTTTCTCCACTAAAGAAGTTAGTTGCATCATAAATGCTTACTCCAATATATGGTCTTGATATTTTTTTCCCGCTTATAATCGTCTCTGCATTCTTTAATGCATCTTCAATTGGAATGGCAAATCCCATACCTTCTATTTGTGAACTAGCAAGTTTCATATTTGTAATCCCTATTACTTCACCATTAGCATTACATAAAGGGCCTCCACTATTTCCACTATTAATAGCTGTGTCTGTTTGAAGTACACTCATTACATAATTATCAACTTGAACCATTCTATTTTTACCACTTAAGATACCTCTTGTGACACTCCATGAATATATTGATGAGTCAACTGGTGTACCAACTGCGAATGTAGTATCTCCTATTCTCATATTTTTACTACTTCCTGTTGTTGCTACACTTATTACTTTATCTTTTTCAACAGCAAGAACAGCAATATCAGAATATTCATCATATCCAACTACATTTACTTTTTCTTCTTTATTATTTGTGAACACAACACTAACATCACTACCACCACTAATAACATGATAGTTTGTTAAAATATATCCATATTTTGAATCTGTTTTAAATACAAATCCACTTCCTGTTGAATAAAGTTTTCCTCTTGTATAATTTTTAACTGTAACAACTGAGTCATAAACTTTTTCTACAGCATCAGCTATGCCAGAATCAGTAATAGTTACATCCTTTATAGTTTTAGTTGTTTCAACAACAAGATTTTTTAAATAAAATTCATAGAATATACCAAATACAAGTAGGCATGCACAAAATGTTATAACCGCATATGTAATTCCTTCTTTATGGCCTTTATTATGAGGCTTAGTATTAATTTTTACTTCACTTTCTTCTATATCAATTGTTTTCTTTTCCTTATCTTCTTTTTTCATCTCTCCACCTCTAAATAATATTTTATTTCTAAATTGTTAACTTTTTGTGAAAAATATATTAATTTTTTATTAAATTTATTGTTAGCAATTATTATTTAATACATTACATATTATACCACATTTTTTAGAAACAAAATAAAAAACTAGTTAAACTAGTTATTTTAAATCATGGGGCGCAATATGAGAATCGAACTCATGCATAACGGGACCACAATCCGCCGTGTTAACCACTTCACCAATTGCGCCATGAACAAGGAGTATTATATCAAAATAGTTACAATATTTCAACACTTTCTCCTATTTTTTTATACTATTTTTGAAATTTATTCATATTTCCATGTAAGTAATGAATATAAAGCATCTCTCATTCCATAATTGTAATATTCATCTTTAAAATATTCTGGATTTCTAGTATAAGTTCTAATTGTTTCAATAGTAATAACTGGATAAGAATATTTAAGTGAACATGAATTATTAATATGTTTATCAGTAGAAAGTCTTCCTGTTTTACTACTCATAACAAATCCATTAGCAAGTTCTGCCATAAAGTCAGTAACTGATCCATCATTTCCTTCGCCAACTTCTTCAGAAGATAATCCATAAACTGTATATTTATTAATTTTTGCTATGTCTTTAGCAAATTTACTTGTTATTTTATTAAATTTATTTGATAAATTTGGTTTACCTGCATAGATAACTCTACCCTGACTATGCAAATTAATATATGCATAAACATTTTTATAGTGTTTTAACATGAAATACATTGACGCTTTCGTTTCCGGTTCACTTCCAAGTTCCTCTCCACCAAAGTAAGCAGTTTTACTATAACTCTTTTTTAACAAAACATTATATAAAAGTTTTTTGCCTTTAAAATATAATCCTGCATTTTGAACTGGATAGTTTCTATTTAAGTCAACACCATTAGCATTGCTTTTTATATTTTCAAAATCTATATTGTCCTTATTTTGATACATCCATAAGCTTTTATTATTTAAAGAATCAACACCAAAATTATATACTTCATAACCATCTGGGTTCATACATGGAATAATAGCTAATTTAACAGACTTTAGCAAGGAAATAGTTTCTTTATCGCCTGATTCATAATTATTAACAATTTCACTTATAAACTTAGTTAAAATAAGTGTATTTGCTATCTCAGCAGCATGAACATTAGCATCTAAATATAAAACTTTTTTTCCAGTACCAATCTCTATGCCATATATATTTCTTTTATCAGCAGATTTACCAATAATTTCAACATTAACAATATCGCTATTATTTATATTCTTAATAATATCTTCAATTTCATTATAATGCAACTTACTATCAAAATCATAATCAATATAATTATATTTACCATTTGATTTCATATAGTTTGCCTTTTGATCAAGAATGGCTTTATAGCTCTCAATATTCATACCATTTGTAAATATTGTATCAATAGCTGAGTCATGATCTGATTCTATGTTATCAGTAATTAATGATTTGTAATTATTTGAATTTGGATTTTTAACAACATTATTTGATTCATCTTTTTTAAAAAACGTCTTAATAACAATAAATAAGACTAGAAAAACACATATGAAAAATAATATAATTCTATATTTCTTTTTTAATCTTCTTCGTTTCTTGACTGTTGGCATATAATATCCTCCAACTATATTTTATCATAAATATTTGAAAATTGTTAGAAAGTAAAATAAAAAGACATAATATGTACATATCTGTCTTTTTTTATGCAAAAAAAAATTGGCAACTTGCTATCTTCGCTTACACTATTTTCGCCGTTAAAGTGCTTAACTTCTCTGTTCGGTATGGGAAGAGGTGTATCCACTTTGCTATCGTCACCAATTAAAGGTATTATACCATAATTGTTCTCTGGAAACAAGATAATGTGATAATTTTTTTATCAAATTAATATAAATGATTAAATTGTCGATCTATTAGTATTAGTCAGCTCAACATATCACTATGCTTACACATCTAACCTATCAACCTTGTCGTCTACAAGGGATCTTATATCTTGAAGATAAAGAAAACTCATCTTGGAGAGGGCTTCACGCTTAGATGCCTTCAGCGATTATCCCTTCCGAAC
>ENA-OOQP01000019-OOQP01000019.1-human-gut-metagenome-genome-assembly--contig:-NODE-19-length-82910-cov-3.649822_pt1 | contig 82910 bp, 74 predicted proteins | sample MGYA00241266_ERZ501171 | MGnify/ENA primary metagenome ERZ501171 (study PRJEB25962, sample SAMEA2042501) | human gut metagenome | biome: human gut; feature: human-associated habitat; material: faeces...
GACAAGTGAAAGAGCTGCGTTTCTGACATTGTTTCCTACATAAAAATGATAGGTGCCGGCTTCCAGAACATAGGAGAAACGATGGCCGGTTACACCGGAGTCATCATAGGAAGCCAGAGATTTTACGGGAATGGTAACAGTAAGGAGCTGTTCCTCTCCGGGAGCTAAGAGCTTTGTTTTTTCAAAACCGCAGAGAACCCTTGCGGCTTTGCCCAGTTTTCCCTGGGGAGCCTCACAGTAAAGCTGTACGGTTTCCTTACCCGCAACGGAACCGGTGTTTCTGACATTTATGTCAAAAGTCAAAACAGTGTCCTTGCTGACGGCAACGCCGTTTCCTTCGGAAGTGCGGACAACAGAGATGTCAAACTCTGTGTAGGAAAGTCCGAATCCGAAGGGAAAGCGTACCTTTTCGCGGGCAAAGGTTTCAAAATAACGATAGCCTACATAAATGTCCTCAGAGTAAAAATTCTGTGTCTTTCCGCCAAAGTAGGGAGAGGAGGGATAGTCGGAAAGATGATAGGCAATGGTATCCGGAAGTTTACCGGAGGGAGCTACCTTGCCACAGAGAACATCAGCAGTACCTCTGCCGCCTACCATGCCGCCGGCCCATACATACATACAGGCATCGGGAGGGCAGGTATCTAAGAAACTCATATCAATAATATTGGAAACATTCAAAAGTAAAATCACCTTGGAGAAGGATTTGCGTACTTTCTTTAACATATCCCATTCCAGTTCGGTGAGGCGGAAAGAACCTTCTCCGTCGAAATTGTCCTGTTCCTCCCCGGCGGTACGTCCGATGATGACAATCGCAGTGGAGGTTTCTTTTGCAACATCGGCTACCAGTTTATCAGAAAGAGGCATTTCTTTCTGGGACCAGGGTTCTGCAGCCCAGCCTTCGCCCAATTCATAAGGATGTTCCCTTTCCCATTCCTTATAGGTATTTAAAAGCGTTTCGTTAATCTTCACGTTGTTTTCTGCAAGACCGTCAACAATGCTGATGACCCTGGAAACATTCACCATACCGCCTGAACCGGTACCACTTTTATAATAATGAAGCTGAATGCGGCCGAACACAGCAACTTCTTCATCCTTTGCAAGGGGAAGGGCATGGTTTTTATTGGTGAGCATGACGATACCTTCGGAAACGGTTCGGGAAGCGGTATCAAGATAAGTGTTCCAATCAAGTGTTTTTTTCATGGCAGTTATCCTTTCTTTGTTTGATAAAAATGTATGTTTTTCGTTCTTTTTTTCGTTATCTTATGACCTCATTGTATGAATTTGTAAAAAGAAAATATATCATATATATTACTTTTTTATCATATTTGTGCTACAATAAAAGCAAAAGAAAGGACCTTTTTTATGCTGAGTGAGAAAAGAAAAGTAGCCATCCTTGAACAGTACGTGGAGCGCGAAGCCACATCCACCGATTACAGCGGAGAAATGAGCTTTTATTCCTATGTAAAGCAGGGGCAGACAGCGGAAGTGAGGGAGCGATTAAGGAACGACTCTTTTGCCATGAACACCAAAAAGAAGCTGTCGGCGGATCCCATACAAAGCATCCGCTACCACTTTGTGGTAACGGCAGGCCTGCTTGCCCGTTTCTGCATTGAAGGCGGTATGGAGAGCAATCAGGCATACGAAATGTCCGACTATTATATCCTGAAGGCGGACAGGCTGAACAGCCTAAAGGAGCTGTGCGCCCTCCACAAAGTGATGTGCTTAGACTATGCGGAACAGATGGAAACCATCCGCAAGAAGAAAATCTTTTCCAAGCCGGTGGTTAAAAGCATCGATTACATTTATTCGCATCTCCACTGCCGGATAACGGTGGCGGAAGTGGCAGCGTACGTGGGACTCAACGAAAATTATTTTTCCAGACTGTTCTCCGGCGAGGTAGGTATTTCGGTCAGCCGTTACATTTTGCAGAGAAAGCTGGAAGTGGCGCAGAACATGCTGAAATATTCCGATTACAGCTGCTCCCAGATTTCCGAACTCCTCTGCTTTGCCTCCCAGAGCCATTTCATTGAAAAATTTCGCAAGGAATACGGCATGACGCCCCTGCACTACCGTAACCGGTACCACAGCGATATGGGACTGAAGGAGGAGACGTAAAAACGTTTTCGTACTATCTGACAATATGGCGGTATACTGTAACGTGCGCGTTATAAGAATAGTTCTGATGATATGCTTATGGAAGGACATTTTTATCCACACTTTCAAGACTTATAGGGAAGGGAGGCATCCGTTTTTTAAAAGATATAAAAAGCTTTGATATTAGCTTGCTTTTTGGTATGATAGTATCATACTGGCAACTATATGCAGGAGGAACTGCTATGGACACAATATGTCGTGATATTTTTAGGGCAATCCATGAAAATAAATGGATAAGTATAGAATATAAAAATAAGAAGGATGAAATTACTAAATATTGGATAGGAATAATGGAAATAAATCCAATAAAAGGGAAATTGCGAGGAGAAGGATTACATTTAGGGAAAAACACAACTACGCAATTGGAAATTTATATAGAATCAATTTTATCCTCTCGTATTATTGAAGGTTCTTACTTTGAGGTGCCAGAGTTACTTAAATCGGATATTCAATTAAATCCGCTTAAATATCGCTCCTTGTTTCATAGTGTTTCTAATTTAAAATTACTCAGTTATTATATAGATTGCAATAAACTGGATTCGGTTCCCTATAAAACAGAATATAGCCTGTTACAATATTTTGATGGAGATTGTATCAATAGGGGAGAGTATTACCTGTCAGATACGCAATTCAGAGACATTATAGATAGTTTTCAATATAATGCAACAAGTGTTTGGACTAAGAAGAGAATCAAACAATTAGCATTAAATATTTTAAGTGTACCGGTAAAACAAGGCTTATATGTACTCGCATATAGAGAGATGTTTCTGGATGTAAAACGCAGATGCTTAAAACCGGCAGAAGATGTCACAGTATGTACAGAATTTACAATAGACGGAACACAGCAAAGCATTCGGAAATTCTTAGATGCGGATGATTACGAGTTATTAAATGACTTTAAGAAAAATGCTGAATTAATAAAAGATAGAATTACACAAGGCAATAATCAGATTAAAGGCGTGGATGATATGCCTTACCTGATAGCTATTGGAAGAGATGTTATTTTAGATTTGCATGAAGAATATAAGGCTATTGATGATATGTTTCAGAAGGATGAAGTGACAGCACCTATACAGGCTTTTTTCGGAAATCTGGTTCAGGAACCGGCGAGCAGAAAGGTGTTTCCGATAGCCCTTTTGAATAAACAGATTAATCTTGACCAATTATTGGCAATTCATAATGCCATGAAATATCCATTGGCATATATACAGGGACCGCCCGGAACGGGAAAAACCAATACCATTGTAAACACTCTTGTGACAGCTTTTTTTAATGAACAGACCGTTCTGTTTACGTCTTATAATAACCATCCTATTGATGGAGTATGTGAGAAACTTCAACTCATCAGTAATGGTAATAAGGGATATATTCCTTTTCCCATTATACGACTTGGCAGTGATGAGAAAGTTGCAATGGCTATAGAGTATATTAAAAACCTTTATGAGGCAACGAAGGAAATTAATATTTATGAGGGGACACTCGAAAAAAGAAAATCAGACAGAATTGCAAGGACAAGACAATTAACAAGTCTTCTGCAGGATTATGAAGAAAGATTAAAGCTTATGGAAACGCAGGAGGCTATTCAAAGTCTGATGGATTCCAACAAACATCTTACTTTTCAGACACAACTGCAGGGAGTACAATTAAGACAGGTAGAGGAAAAAATTAAGCAGACGGGAAATATTACAGAGGAAGATGCATTAAAATTAGTATTAGAAGATGAAGAGGCTTTTAAGAACTATTTGTACTATACATCAGCTAAATGTATTAAACATTTACAAGAACCCAAAAACGCCGATTTGCTGAAGATTGTATATACGGAGGATGTAACTGAAAAGGTAAAAGCTTTTAATGATTATATAAAGAAGGATGAAAACCTCAAAAAGTTCCAGAAAATCTTTCCGATTATAGCAACTACTTCAATTTCGGCACACAAAATCGGAACGCCAGGTGTTCACTTTGATATGGTTATCATGGATGAAGCCAGTCAGGGGAATATTGCTACATCGCTTGTTCCAATTATCCGTGGAGCGAGTCTTATGCTGGTAGGAGATCCGCAGCAATTAAATCCGGTTATTTTGCTGAGTCAGATAGATAATAGGAAACTTCGCAAAACGTATAAGATAACAGATGAATATGACTATATTAATAACTCTATTTATAAAGTTTTTTTAGCCTGTGATTCCGTCAGCAGGGAGATTCTTCTCAGTCACCATTACAGATGCAATGACCGGATTATACAATTCAATAATAAAAAATACTACAATGGTAAGCTAAAAATCTGTAATCATAGTAAGGAACTGCATCCGTTGGTGTTTATAGATGTGCCGGAAAACAAAACATATTGTAAAAATACGGCGCCAATGGAAGTGAATCAAATCATTAAATATGCATCCATGAATAAAGATAAGAGCATTGGTGTGATTACTCCTTTTGCCAATCAAAAGGAGCTTATTAATCAGGAATTAAAAGACAATGAACTAAGCAATGTCTCTTGTGGAACGGTGCATGCTTTTCAGGGGGATGAAAAAGATGTTGTTCTTTTTTCGTTAGCCCTGACCGAAAAAACGGGGAAGGGAACATACGAATGGCTAAAAAACAATAAAGAACTTATTAATGTTGCTGTATCAAGAGCAAAAGATAAGTTGATTGTTTTGTCAAGTGCCAAAGAGTTAGAGCGTTTGCATGCTAATTCCGAGGATGATGATCTCTATGAGCTTGTACAATATGTAAAAAATAATGGAGAAACCAGGGTTACACCTAAAGTGGGAGCATCAAGAGCACTGGGAATAAAGCCTTACAGCACGGAAACGGAACAGGCTTTTCTGGAAAATCTAAACCATGCCTTAGATAATGTGCTTAACACAAATCATAAGTGCATTGTGCAAAAGGAAGTGAGTATTGCACATGTATTTCAGGATGCGTATGCCTATAATGACTTATTTTACACAGGAAGGTTTGATTTTGTGGTCTATGAAAGACAACCGAGAACAAAAGTGGATATTCCCATTTTGGCAATTGAGTTAGATGGCAGAGAACATATGGAAAAAGCAGTGGTTATGGAAAGGGATAAGAAAAAGAATGCGATTTGTGAAGAACATGGTTTTGAACTCATAAGAATCGAAAATACATATGCAAGACGTTACCAGTTTATGAAAGAGATACTTATGAAATATTTTGCGAGTGTAAGAGAGTATCGGTAAAAGCTGACATCGGCCAACGATTTATCCATATAGATATGTATAAGTGGGCAGGGGAGGGGACATTGGTTCAGCATTGACGGAAGTGAAACGGAGAGACTGAGTATGGTAGGTAAGATACTAAACTTAATTTCAATATAATTATAAATGGGAAAATAAAAAAAGAGATGTACTGCTTTGGTTACAAAATGATTGTAAGATTTATAAAACATTTGTATTAAATAATTAAGTGGGAGGAAAAAAATGAATGAATATGTTAAGAATGAATTAGAGCAACAAATTGCTTCGTTTCAACAGTTGCCGTATTTATTTGTTGGAACTGGTTTTTCTATGCGTTATTCTCATGCACCAAGCTGGAATGAACTGCTGTTTAATACGTGGAGAGTGATTAATCCTGAGAAGAAGGAAAGAAGTTATGAAAAACTTAAGCAAAGAATTGAGAGAAAAATTGCAATTGAGCATCCGGGTATGACAGAGGAGGAACAAAAATATTATGTTAATCCTGTTTTGGCAACAGCTATAGAGCAGGAGTTTAATGAACGTTACTATTCTGAAGAGGGATTTGATATGATTGTTTTCAACGAAGAAGAAAACAACCACATTATCAACAATCGGTACAATCCATTTAAGTTTCTGGTTGCAAGACAAATGAGCCATATGCAGTTAGATAATGGTTTGACGGAATATAAAGAAGTGCAAAGTCTAATTAGAAATCAAAATAAATTTGCAGGAATAATAACAACCAATTATGATGGAGTTTTAGAAAATGTTTTTAAGGACTTTTCGGTTCTAATCGGACAGGATAGTTTATTATTAGCCAATTCATTGAATATTTTTGAAATATATAAAATACATGGATGTTGTAGTAAACCAGATAGCATTGTTTTGACCGAAAAAGATTATGAGGATTTCGACAAGAAATTGAAATATTTATCTGCAAAGCTATTAACAATTTTTGTTGAGCATCCCATTATTTTTATTGGATATGGTTTAGGAGATGTTAATATTCGCAATATCTTTTGCGAAATTGCTGAATGCTTAACAGCAGAACAGCTTGAAAAGATTAAGAATAATTTTATTTTTATTTCTCCAATGTTTGGAAAGGAGGAAGCATATAATAAAAACACTCTTACGTGGGGTAGACATTCTATCATGATTAATGAATTTATATTAGACAATTATGAGATTGTCTATCAAGCTTTATCAAAAATTAGAAGTTCAATGCCAATTAAGCTTGCAAGAAAACTCCAGGATATGGTATGCCGATTTGTCTATTCTACAGAGGCACAAAATAATATTTTATTTGGGGACATTAATAGTCCTGATATAGATGATGAAAAAGCAGCCGTGTATTTTGGAAGAGCGGATACAGTAAGACAGATAGGTTTTAGCTATTTCGATATTGATGAAATTTTAGAGGATATTCTTTTTGATAATAAGCCATATCTTATCAATTCACAGCTAATTGATAAAACATTTAAAAATATACGAAGCAGATCGGGAAGTACACTTCTGCCTATATATAAATATATCAGAGCATTGAATTATCCTTTGAACAACATACCTTCAAACTACAATATTATCAATGGTTATGATGACCCTGATATAAGACCTACATCATCTGATATGCGAAGTTACATTAAAACAGGTACAAAATTTAACAATATAAGAGATATCGAGATGACATATCCTAACCATATTCCTAAGCAAGTGGCAAATATTAAAAAGTTTGCAAAGGATATTTTGACTGAGGAATTAGGGGAGTATTTGAGAAAATACTATAATACTGAATTATATGAAAGATATAAATCTTTATTTAGAAAATTAATAGCATTGTATGACTATAAAAAATATTCATAAAATAAAGAAGGTACAATCCCCACTGTTCAGATTCCTAAAAAGAAACCATCCAAGAGGTTCATATACCTTGTACTTTTATTGTATGAAAAATACAAGTTTATTATACCAATTGTTTGGTAAAATGCAATAGGTAATAATGCTGAATTTTTACGAAAGTAAAAAAGGAAATTCTAAAAAACTAAATAAAGCAATATTATACTATATATTATAGGCGAAAGTGGTCATCAATAAAACCCTATCATAACTCCTCAGATACTTTCAGACACTGTAAAAAGTACTCTGAGGTGGTATCCTTGAAAGCTTATATCGAAGAATGTTCGATTGGCATAAAAATGTACATTATCAAAAATAATGCTACTGTGCTTCAGCCCGTCAGGGCATTTGAGGTAAGTGAGCGAACAGTATGTGAGGACATAATAATATGATAGGATAAAAGCAAAATTATACGGAAAATGGAGTAGAACTGAAATAAAGGTACTCTCGGGTAGATCAATCTGGGAGTGCTTTTTGCATAATGAATAAAAATAATTTATATCGAAGAAGAGAAAATACAAGTTGTTAAGCGACATATTACTGCATAATGTGGAGAGGAAGACAAATGAAGACAGACCGGATATTGGGCATCATCATCTATTTAGTGAATCATGATAATGTTTCTGCCAGCTATCTCGCAGAAAAATTTCATGTATCGGTCAGGACAATTCAAAGAGATATGATAAGTATTTCTGCAATAGGCGTACCGATATATTCGGAAAGCGGGAAAAATGGCGGTTATTCCATTCTGCCTACTTATAAAATCGAAAACAGCGAAATCAGAAGCGATGAACAGCAGATGATAATAAAGGCATTGGAAAGTTTGGCCACATCTTATACCAATGATACCTTAAAGACCCTGATAGAAAAGTATAATGCGATTGTTCAAAAAGAAGGCGGTCAAAAAGTTTTCTGGGATTTTGGCGTAACCAAAGAAAATGCCGATGTACAGAGTAAAAACAAATTGCTGGAACATGCCATTGGTCAGAAGAAGTATGTGTCATTTGCATACTGCAACGCGGATGGAAAAAAATCCGTACCGGTGGTCGAGCCACTGGCTATTCATTATAAATGGTATGCATGGTACCTCTTCGCTTATTCGGAAGAGAAAAAGCAGTATAGAACCTACAAAGTGGCAAGAATGCAGAATTTGAAGGAAACGGATAAGATATCGGTTATAGACCATGGGGACGTTAAGGTCTTAATGAGCGAGTCAGAGCAGGCATACTACCAGACAAGTATTCCGATTGAGGTGCAGTTTGCCAATGAAGAAACGGCATTGATGGAAGAATATTTTCCGGGTTGTCCCATAGAACAGATAGCAGAAAATACAAAACGCATGTTTATTGATGTGCCTGCAAAGGAACGATTATGGAAAGCACTGCTGTTAAGTTTCGGAAACAAAGTAAAGGTCATAGGACCGGAGGAGTACAAGAAGGAGCTGATACAGACAGCTCAAAAATTTTTGTCTAATTACGACATATAGTTGTCGCAACAATCCCGTAAAATATACCTGAAAATAGGAAAGACAAGCATGTTTTATCATTGGAAAATTGGGAGGAAGGTTTATGACAAAAGAAGGATTGATCCGTTCATTTGAAGAAAAGCACAAGGAATTGGAACGGGCATTGCAGGGAGATGACATTGGCTATATAAAGGAACTGACGTTGGAAGTTCATGCTATGGTTCATCCGGCGGAAGTATCCGGCAGGACGGAGAAAACAGTAGCGGATTATGTGCTGGATTACATGATGAAAGGGCATCAAAACGACCTTGTGCCCAGGGAGAACTGGGAAGAAGACCTCCATTATGCTGGAACCAATACGGTGCCGATGTGCTGGCAGTTCTGGCATACTTACAGAATTGAAGATTTAGTCAGTAATATATTGATGGCAAACCAAAATCAGTTGTTTGATGATGAGTGGCAAAAAAGAATAGGGACAAACATTATGGATACAGGGAATGCCCTGGAGCTGGATGAAGCAATCACATTTGCAAAAGGAATTCATGTGGAAGCTTTACGGGAGTACATGATTGCTGTTGGAAAAAATACAAGAAAAATCTTAGAGAGTCTTACATTGGAACAGATTAAATCCATGGTGCCGGAAGAGTGGGTTATGCGCATCCTTGAAGAAGGCGGAGTGACTACGGATATCCGTTCGGTATGGCTGCTGGTATTCTGGGGAAGACTGACGAGGGGTGGAATGATTTTGATACCTATGACAGGGCACCATATGATGCACTTGCCGCCCTGTTTGGACCATTTGCCGATATTGGATTGATGCAGCAATGATGTGACTCAATAGAAAAAGCAGTCTTGCTGAAATCGGTTTTATACATATATAAATTGGGGAGGAAGCGATACCATGACATCATTGGAAGTAGACACAATGGTGAATAATTCAACATATGACTTCACGCAACAAGATGCTTTTGATGCACTTTACGGGGAGCTTGCAAAAGGAATGCAGAGTATGAAAAATGGTGAGGTATACACCATTGAAGAGGCATGGGAGGAAATTGACAAGGTATAATATTCCGGTCATATCCCCTCGGAAACATACATACAATGTAAAAAAGTATTCTGAGGGGATTACCTTTGAAAGATTATATCGAAGAACGTGCGATGGGCATAGCAACGTACATCATCGAAAACAATGCCACCGTGCGTCAGACCGCCAAGGCATTCGGAGTCAGCAAGAGTACGGTACATAAGGACGTGACAGACCGCCTGATGCAGATTAATCCGACACTTGCAAAGGAGGCAAGATGCGTTCTGGACGTAAATAAATCGGAGCGGCATATCAGGGGCGGCATGGCAACCAAAGAAAAGTATGCGCACCAGCACCGGAACGGACTGTAAATGCGTGGCGGAAATTAAAGAAAACCATATAACGTGCCGATACATATCCCAAAGGATAAAAACTGTTGATGCGGCAGGGAAGCCGCGTGCGGAAATCAGGGAGGATGTATCGGCATGTTTACAATGGCGGGAACAATAAAAAGAAGTGTGCGCATGGCAGCACTGGATCAGAAATGGCAGCAGAAAAAGAACAGTTTCGGGCAGGATAAGAAGAAACTGACGGAAATGACAGCGGAAGAACGGCAGCTTCAGGATTTCAGAGAACAGGCAGAGCAGATGCGGAAAAGTCAGAAGCATGCCAATATCGATGCCAAGCTGGCAGCGGGGGAAGAACTTACCCCGGAAGAAATTGAGTATTTACGGCAGAATAATCCACAGGCACTAAAAGATTATGAGGACACCCAGAGGGAGCGGGAAAACTATAAAAGGGCGCTCCGCAACTGCAGAACGAAAGAAGAGGTAGAGCGGTTAAAGTACACTAAGATGGGACAGTTTATGGCGGAAGCCAAGAAAATATCCAGTAACGCCTGCATTCCCAAGGGGAAAAAGGTTGCACTGTTAAAGAGAATTCTGCAGCAGGCAACCGCTGTGGAGGACGAACATAAGGAATTTTTGAAGACAAGCCGCTACGCAAGTCTTCCTACGGAAGAGGAAGCAAGAGAGGCGGAAAAAGCCGAAAAAGAACAGCGGGAAGCGGAAACCACAGGAGCTGACGAAACGGAAAATACAGAAGAAGTAAAGGATACAGATGCGGAAGACGCAGAGGATGTAAAGGACTCTGATGCTGAGGGCACAAAGGACACCGGAGCAGAAAGCGCAGACCATACAAAGAAAACACCGTTACCAAATACCCCGGAGTTTCCCCAGGATACCCGCCGCAAAAAGAAACCGCAGCCTGCCGGCAGTTTGCCGGAGGGCTCTGCAGCCATCCACAGTATCTTAACAAGTGTAGTGGCATCGGCGGACGGCATCCCCGGTGAAATAAATGTGAAAATATAACTTTACAATCGAAAAAAATGTGTATATAATCAAGTCAAATTTTAGCAAAGGCGCTATGTAGAAATACATGGCGCTTTTTTCTATGGAGAAAGACAGGTTTTCATATGGAAGAACAGCAGAAAAAAAGTACGGCGGAAGTGCTGGTGGAATGCTTGAAGGAAGAAGGCGTGGACACCATATTCGGTATTCCCGGAGAAGAAACACTGGATTTGATGTTTGCCATAAAAAAAAGCGGTATTCATTTTATAGATACGAGGCATGAACAGGGTGCGGCATTTATGGCGGATGTATACGGCAGACTGACCGGTAAAGCAGGTGTCTGTCTGTCCACACTGGGACCGGGAGCCACCAACCTGGTAACCGGCGTGGCAGATGCGTTCCTGGACGGTTCCCCACTGGTAGCGATTACCGGTCAGGTAGGAACCGACCAGATGCAGTTGACGAGTCACCAGTATCTGGATTTAACCACCATGTTTGCGCCCATTACCAAACGAACCAAGCAGATTATCCGGCCGGATACCGTGGCAGAAATTACCCGACTGGCGTTTAAGTATGCGGAAAATGAGAAGCCGGGCGCCACGCATATTGATTTACCGAAAAACATTGCCAAGATGCCGGCGGATGTAGCGCCCTTAAAGAAACAGGAAAAACTGGTAGAGTATGCTTCCAGAAAAGCAGTTGTGGCAGCAAGTGAACTGATTAAACAGGCAAAAGTGCCGGTGATACTTGCCGGTAACGGTGCGGTCCGGCAGCATGCGTCCAAGGCATTGACGGAGTTTGTGAACAGGCTGCACATTCCGGTGGTAAATACCATGATGGCAAAAGGCATTGTGTCCATGGACAACCCATACAGTCTGTGGACCCTGGGAATACCTCAGAAGGATTATGTCAATAAAATATTTGAGGTGGCGGACCTGGTTATCGGTGTGGGCTATGACATGGTGGAATGTGCGCCGTCCAAGTGGAACGTCCGTCCCGGCACCAAAATCGTACATATTGCCTGTGAGCCTGCCGATGTCAATAAACGTTATCAGCCGGATGTGGAGCTGGTGGGCGATATTTCCAACAGTCTGCAGAAAATTTTAAATATTACGGAAAGAGAAGAAGAACCGGTATTTGCCCTGCAATTAAAGGAACAGATGGTAAAAGAGCAGGAAGAAATGGCGGCGGATGACTCCTATCCCATGAAACCGGCAAGAATATTAGCGGATGTACGGAAAATCATGGGAAAAGAGGACATTGTGCTTTCCGATGTGGGCGCTCACAAAATGTGGATTGCCAGACATTACCACTGCTACGAACCCAATACCTGTTTAATCAGCAACGGTTTTGCCAGCATGGGCTTCTCCGTGCCGGGCGCCATCAGTGCCAAAATGCTTTACCCGGAGCGAAGGGTGCTGGCAATCTGCGGAGACGGCGGATTTATGATGAATAACCAGGAACTGGAAACGGCAGTGCGTGAAAAAGTGCCCTTTGTTACCCTGATTTGGGAGGACAAGGCTTACGGTCTTATTAAATGGAAGGAACAGGAGCAGTTCGACGACAGTTGTTATGTGGATTTTACCAATCCTGATTTCAAAATGATGGCGGAATCCATGCATTGTAAGGGCTATGAAGTACATTCGGCACAAGAACTGATACCGACGCTGGAAGAAGCATTTGCACAGAAGGTGCCTGCGGTTGTCGTTGTGAAAGTGGATTACAGCGAAAACATGAAACTCAGCGCCCACTTAAAAGAGATTATGCTTTGACAACCGGACGGATAGTCTTTATAATGGGAAACAGATATTTAGGAGACTATTACGAAAGGCATGGTAGGATAATGGATAGAGAAATGGTTGTGGTTCTCGATTTCGGCGGTCAGTATAACCAGCTGATAGCCCGCAGAGTCAGAGAATGCAATGTATATTGTGAAGTGCATCCGTACAACCTTCCTTTGGACAAGCTGAAAGAAATGCATCCCAAGGGAATTATTTTCACAGGAGGTCCCAACAGCGTATACGGCGAAGAGTCCCCACTTTGTGATATGGAAGTGTTCAAACTGGGTGTGCCCGTGCTTGGTATCTGCTACGGTTCCCAGCTTATGGCGCATATGCTGGGCGGCAAGGTGGCAACCGCACCTGTCAGCGAATACGGCAAAACTGAGGTTACGGTGAACAACAAGACCAAGTTGTTTGAAGGCGTATCCGAAAAAACAATCTGCTGGATGAGCCATACAGATTATATTGAAAAGGCACCGGCTGATTTTACCATTACGGCACATACACCGGTATGTCCCGTTGCGGCAATGGAAAATGTGGAGAAAAATCTGTATGCGGTACAGTTCCACCCCGAAGTAATGCATACACAGGAAGGTATGAAGATGCTTCACAACTTCGTCATGAACATCTGCGGATGTACCGGAAGCTGGAAGATGGATTCCTTCGTGGAAACAAGCATTCAGGCAATCCGTGAAAAAGTCGGAAACGGCAAAGTACTTTGCGCCCTGTCCGGCGGCGTTGACTCTTCCGTAGCAGCCGTAATGCTGGCAAAGGCAGTCGGCAAGCAGCTTACCTGTGTATTTGTAGACCACGGTCTGCTTCGTAAAAACGAAGGAGATGAGGTAGAAGCGGTATTCGGACCCGACGGTCCCTACGACTTAAACTTTATCCGTGTCAATGCACAGGAGCGTTTTTACAGCAAATTGGCGGGCGTTACCGAACCGGAACGCAAGCGTAAAATCATTGGTGAAGAATTCATCCGTGTATTTGAGGAAGAAGCAAAGAAAATCGGAGCCGTGGATTTTCTGGTACAGGGAACCATTTATCCCGATGTAATTGAAAGCGGTCTCGGCAAATCAGCCGTTATCAAGAGCCACCACAACGTAGGCGGTCTTCCCGACTATGTAGATTTCAAAGAGATTATTGAGCCGTTGCGGCTTTTATTTAAGGATGAAGTCCGTAAGGCAGGCCGTGAACTCGGCATTCCCGAATACCTGGTAAACCGTCAGCCGTTCCCCGGCCCCGGTCTTGGTATCCGTATCATTGGCGAAGTTACTGAGGAGAAGGTTAAAATCGTTCAGGATGCTGACTACATCTACCGCGAAGAAATCGCCAAAGCCGGCATTGCACCGGAACTTGGTCAGTACTTTGCAGCTCTGACCAACATGAGAAGCGTCGGCTGCATGGGTGACGAGCGTACCTACGATTACGCCGTGGCACTCCGTGCCGTAACCACCTCCGACTTCATGACCGCAGAAGCTGCCCAGCTTCCCTGGGACCTCCTCGGCAAAGTCACCAACCGAATCGTAAACGAAGTGAAGGGCGTCAACCGCGTAGTCTACGACTGCACCAGCAAGCCACCCGGAACGATTGAGTTTGAATAATTTTCAAAAGCTCGCAAAAGCCTATAAAATGGGCATTTGCGAGCTTGTTTTTTGCTCATTGGTACTAAAATGGTACTAAGAAGAGCTACTTGCTTTTTGGCGTGCTGTTGAAAAAAGTGTAAGTGCATTTGTTGTGTAGAACAAAGCGTCTATCAGTGTTTTTTCTACACCGATAAAATTTAAAGCTTTTAAAACAAGAGTAATAGCGACTAGAAAATAGTAGTTTAGTAGATGGTATTGTTTAAATATTCTTTTATATTCAGTAGAATTTTTATTTACAAATGGACGGATTACTATTTTCAATAATCCAGTTGGTATATGTTTACTAATTACAATTGAAAAGAATACTAGTATATATAAGTATGTACTCTCAGTAACCCAATCATTAGTAAGAAAACTGTAGTTACAAAGAAGTTCATCGAGATATTTACATAATACTTGTAACATAGTTAAGGCAATAATTAAAAAATATAAATATCCGCAAATGAGCATAGGAAGATATTCTTTAAGGCTTTGTATTTTAAAAAAAGCTAATACTTTCAAAACTAAGCACGTTAGTAAAATCCATGGGAGATGGATCAGCTTGTAGAGCAGGGAAAGTATATTATATGCTCCTTTTATATTCTTTTTTAACAACTCGTGTTTGTGTTTAAGTTCATAGTTATATGAAATTATATGGTAAGTTGTGTAACTGAAAAGTGCGACAAAAGCATATATGAGCATAACCAAATAAATGTTATGTATGAGTTGAGAGCCGGATGTAAAATAGTGCACAAATGCAGAGTCCTTAAAAATACAAAGTAAAATACACAGCACTAATAGAAAGCCATCCATTATTGATGCTCGTATTAAGAACTTTTTTGCATTTTTATTTTGTGGAGTTACACCATAATGGCTAAATAATTCTTTGTAATAGTATTGAATAGAGGATAGTTCTTGGGCTTTTTTCATATGTATCTCGCTTTCTTATGCATGAGGCCATGTTATTTTCCACTCAAAATATTCATTTGGAGAAATCTCTCCGTTATTTAATTTCGTTTTCATTTCACACCATTCCGAAAGGAAATCATTTACCAATCCATATTCAAAAGTTAATGCAACAGGTGCACCTATATAGTCATAATCATCTTCGTTATAAGTTGGTCTGGCTGTTTCAGATGGCTTTGCCGGAGTCATTGCAGTTAAGTGAATCAGATTGCCGGGAGCAGTGTACTCAGGAAATCTGGTGCCTTTTCCTCTTGCTGGAAGTGAAGCTGCACTTTCTTCAAGCCAGAAAAGAGTTTCAATGATATCCTCTGCAGCACCAAGGCTGTAATCAGAAATAGCTTTGTAATTGCAGTGCAGTGCATCGGCGAGCTTCAAAATCATATCTTCGCCGGGAATACGTGCACCAGTTTCGTATTGTGATATACGGACTGACATATTTTTTCCTTCAAAGCCAAGAGCACCGCCTAGATCATCCATTGCCATTTTACGGAACACCCGTATTTTCTTTATTCTTTCACCTATTGTCATAGTGTAGTTACCTCCATTTTGTGGTTCTGTATGGACTGATGAACACAGTATAACACGAAAAAATAAAAAGGGAAGTTTTTCTATACGAAAACATTAGAAAAAGTTCTTGGCAATTTGATACCATAGGGTATAGAATAATCATAATTCATTTATCTATACGAAATAGTATTGAAAAAACAACCGAATGAGCGGTATCAGAAATCTAACAGGCATTTGCCATGACCTTCGTATGAAATTCATTTATAGAATTAAATGTGAAGCAAGCGAGTGTAGACACTCCCCTAAGTGGACCGAGTACCTCGAGCAGGAGCGGGCGGTATTACAGGAGATTATCTCAGGTAATGAGGCTGGTTGCGACATCAGCAGAACTGATATAGGAAAACGCCAAAACAACATTTTATTAAGGGAAGGTGGTGAAAGGTATGAATGAAAAGTTTTTAAAAGTGGAAGATATCATGGAAATTCTTGGGATCTGGAATTTGGAAAGTGCTAATGAACTTGATAATCTTAAAGCTGAAAAGAAAAGGGCGAAGAGTGATATGCATATGGCGGATGTCTGTATTAACGAAGAACTATATACAGCATATGGCTATGTAGATGAAGCAGAGAAACTTGACTATGGCGCTGAGGAAGTCGTTCCTATGATGTACAATTATCAGAAGAGAGATATTGCGGAGAAGTTTGGAATTGTAGAGAATACTGACAGGGGTGTGGAAGAACAACCTGTAGATGCTTCAGAACCTATATTGGAGGATGAAGCATATGATATTCGGGAGTCGGAATACGGAACCTATGCGGTTTCTGATGAAACGGATAAAAGAGAATTTGATGTTGAGGAATGTGATATGTTTGAAGCGATTAAGAATATTTCAGAAACGGCTATAAACGAGACTGTTGATGTTGAAGATTTGAAGGTTCATGTAAATGCAACTGCTGAACAAACTATAGAACAACGTGCTGAGGAGATTGTCGATGTGGTTCGGAAATCTTATACGTCATATGATCGGCTGTCAATTATGGATAAAGCGAGAATATTTGAGTTTGTGATTGATGATAACCGTTATAATCTGCAGTTACATGGATTGATGTTGAAGAAGTTGGGGCTTAATCTGTATGGTGCAGAAGTATATGAAGACTATCAAAGTATCTATGAGGAAACGATGAAGCAGACAGAGAAGCAGAATGCGGGTGATGGACGTAGGTGTGGTGATAAGAAGTGGGAGAGAGGGCGGTGATGGTAATCGTCGCCCTCTTTCCTGCTTATATTAGGGAAAATCTTAGTAAAATTATACGCTTTTATTGATTTGTAACTACCAATAAATACTATTAAATCATATTTAAAACTTCAAAATCTGGTTGAGAAATGTGAACATATGTATTACAATAAGATATATTAGGGTAATTATGCTCATTTCTAGAAAGCGGAGGAAAAGTAATGTCAGAAATGAATGAAAAATGGTCGAGCTTAGAAGAGACAGCAGAATACTTAGGCGTAACTAAAGATACGATAAGAAGTTGGATAAAGAAGACAGATATTCCAGCTCATAAAGTAGGTAGACTTTGGAAATTTAAATTTTCCGAAGTTGATGAATGGGTTAAAAGCGGAAAGAGTGCGTTATAAAATATAGAATGATTGGAAGGATTATTATGCAAAAGTATACTTTATATAATGGCGATTGTCTTGAATATATGAAAAAAATAAAGACATCTTCGGTAGATTTGATTGTGACAGATCCTCCATATAATCTAGGAAAATTTATGGAGAATAGGGACACAAATCTGGGGAAAATGCGCGATAATTTTTTTGGAATAGCAGGTTGGGATGATTTGGATTTTAAAGAATGGAAACAGTCAATGAATAAGTTTTTTCGTCAAGCTGCAAGAGTACTAAAAGATGGTGGCTCAATGATTGTTTTTATGTCAATTATCAAAGTTGAAACTTTGATTTCTGTAGCAGAGAAGAATGGATTTTATTATAAGACTACTGGTATATGGCATAAGTTAAATCCGATGCCGAGAAATATGAATTTACATTTTGTTAATTCTACAGAAGCATGGGTTTATTTCACATATAAGGCTAGAACAGGGACATTTAATAATGATGGTAAAGTTTTGCATGATTTTGTTGAAACTTCAGTAACACCAAATAGTGAAAGAAAGTATGGTAAACATCCGACTCAGAAACCTGAACAGTTGATGGAACATTTTGTCTCAATTCTTTCTGATGAATGTGATGTGGTATTAGATCCGTTTATGGGAAGCGGAAGCGTAGGAGTGGCAGCAGTACGATTGAACAGAAAATTTATTGGTATTGAACTTGAAGAAAAATATTATAGTATAGCCCATTCTAGAATTGCGGAGGTCGATACTTGTGAAGCATAATAAAGTAATAGATTTATTTGCCGGTGTTGGAGGAATGTCATTGGGATTTGAAATGGCAGGATTTGATGTCGTATTGGCAAATGAATATGATAAAGAAATTGCAGAAGCGTATATAAAAAATCATCCGAATACGAAAATGATAGCTAAGGATATAACAAGTTTGTCTTTAGAGGAGACATTTTCTGGATATCGAGGAAAGATTGATGTTATTATAGGTGGTCCACCGTGTCAAGGTTTTTCTCAAAAGGGACAAAGAAAAACGATTCATGATGAAAGGAATTTTTTATTCAAATATTATGTGAAAGTTGTAGAACTTGTACAACCTCGGTATTTTGTTATGGAAAATGTACCTAATTTGCTGACGGCAGAAAAGTGTTATTTTAAAAAAGAAATAGAAGAGATGTTTAGAAAATTAGGTTATGTGTTGAATTCAGATGTATTGAACGCTGCGGATTATGGTGTGCCGCAGAATAGGCGCAGAGCAGTGATTATCGGGAAAAAGTCCGATGATGATAGTGAAAAAGTTGCTTTGCCACAAAAGATTAATGATAAGGTTACCATATGGGACGCAATTAGCGATTTGGCATATCTGGAATCCGGAGAAGGCGAAAATGAACAAAAATATAAACTAGAAGCTCAAAGTACATATCAAAAAAATATGCGAAAAAATAGTAATAGTTTGTTCAATCATCAGGCAACGAAGCATTCTAAACTTGCTATAGAGCGTTTGAAACTGTTGCCACCAGAAATGGGAAAAGAAGTTCTGCCACAAGAGCATCTTACGAAATCAATTTATAGTGGTACATGGTCGCGAATGGTGAAGAATGATGTGTCGGTAACAATAACAACAAGATTTGACACTCCATCGTCAGGAAGATTTACACATCCGTATTTAAACAGGGCGATTACGGTACGAGAAGCGGCACGAATACAATCTTTTCCGGATAGTTTTGTATTTACAGGTACAAAAAGTGCACAGATGAAACAAGTTGGAAATGCAGTACCACCATTGTTGGCAAATGCAATTGCAAAAGCAATAAAAAAAGATATGGGAACGGAGGATGAAAATGAATAGACCGAAAAGTATGCAGGTATATAAAGATATGGATTTAAAATTAGGAATTAAGTCGTCTTTACCGAAAGCGAAGTCGACACTGGCATTATTGATATTGTTATGGCTTAGTAATGATAAAAGTGCAGACTTAAGGTATTCCGTTCAAGATGCTACTAAAATAAGAATGTCTGAAGAATGCAAGGACAATTTGAAAGGGTTTATCCAAAATATCGATGCAGGGTTAGATTTTGATACTGTATTGGAGAAGGTAGAGAGTAACTGTTTATTTCAATCACAATTAGAATCTTTAATAGTTGCATTCGAATTGGTATGGAAACTTGCCATAATTAAATTTGAGGATAGTGGCAAAGCCAATAGTGCAGAAAGAACTGGAAATGCAAGATATGTTAAAGTTCTTACATTTACAAGTAACATGGACCTTATGGATGTGGTTGTTTCAAGCAATGAAAATTATTCAAAAATATTGTTGACATGGCTACTGGAAAAAGATGTGGATTCTTCATTGGTAATTTATGAAGATAGATTAATAAAAGTATTAACATGTTTGTCAGAAGATGCGATTTGTAAGTTGAAAGATGGAGAAGAAGACATAATTTTTAATACACTATCAGTCTATGATGCGTTGGATTCATATGAAGATCAGATAGATGTAAACGGAGACGGGGAAGCAAAAGGTGCTTTGAGAGTTGTAAAAAACGCACTTAACGAAGGTTTAAATTCATACTTGGAATATAATGCTGGAAAGGTTTCTGTTGAAACGGAAGAAGTATATTTAGATATGCAACAGTATGCAAAGAGAGTTAGAGCATATCACTCTTTGCAATATATTAAGTTAAATGCTGATGGCGGAGGAGTTGAATCCGAGGATGTGACCGAGACTACTTGTAATGCAGAAGTAGAGAATGATTTTGCAAGAAATAGAATTGTTTTTGGAGCCCCGGGAACAGGTAAAAGTCATCGTCTTGAATTGGATAGCAAATGTTTTGGAAATAATGTAGAGCGAGTGACATTCCATCCTAGTTATTCGTATGCAAATTTTGTTGGTACTTATAAACCTACTATGACAAGGAACGATCTTGATTGGTTAACTGATGATGAAAAGAAGAAAGTTATAGCAATTTTGCAGGACAAATCTAAGACAGCACAGGAAAAATATGATTTGCTATATGATAAGTTTAAAGGTGAAGGTCTGACAAGATTACCAATATTGTTAGGTATATATACGGATGAGGTATTTAAAACAAAAAAAGTGGATGGGACAGATACTGATAATACCGTGGAGAGAAATCATGGAAAAGCTATTAGACCGTATTTGAATTTGCAACCTGGAAATGGCGGTAAAGAAATATCTTATGAATATGTTCCGGGACCTTTCATGAGAATATATACACAGGCAATAAATCATCCAGAAGAGAAGTATTTATTGTTAATTGAAGAAATAAATAGAGCAAATGTTGCAGCAGTATTTGGAGATGTGTTCCAGTTGCTCGATAGAAAAAGTGGAGTGAGCGAATATCCAATAGCAACAAGTGAAGATATAAAGGCATTTTTACTGAACAATTTGGAATGCTTGAAAGGTAAAAGAATAGATGAATTTTCAGATGAAGAGAGTGGGTTGTATCAGGAGATGCGAATTCCCAACAATATGTTTATCTGGGCCACTATGAATAGTGCTGACCAAGGTGTATTTCCAATGGATACAGCATTTAAGCGTAGATGGGAGTTTGAATACATAGGTGTTGATGATGAGGCAAAAGAAGTAGAAAAATATATTATACCTATCGGGGATAAAGAGCATCGTAAGTATGTAAAGTGGAATGATTTGCGTGAACGTATCAATGATATTTTATCATCTGACGACTGTAAAGTTAATGAAGATAAATTATTAGGCCCTTTCTTTATCTCGAAGAATATGTTGGAAAGTGCTTGTGAAAATGAAGAAAGATTTATAAAAGCATTTGAAAGTAAGGTAATTATGTATTTATTTGAGGATGCTATGAAGATGCGTCCGGCAAATATATTTAAAGAACATAAAGGAAAAATGATTTTCTCTGAAATATGTAAGACATTTGAGGAGAAGGGCGAAGGATTGTTCGGAATCAGTGATATTGAGTATATTGAAAAAGAAGAACAAGAGTAAAGAGGTGATGACACATGGCGAAAGGTTTCTTTCGGGAACTAAAACATTATAAACTGAATGAGATTTCGATAGAACTTGGTATTGAAATGGAAGAAACAAAACGCCTTGTGGGAATTCTAAAAAAGTATGGAATTGTAAAGGCGGTTAAGGCAGCAAAACCGGAATACGAGGATCTGTCTAATCAGGATATTGTTCTAACGGATGTTGTGGAAAACAATACTGAAATTCAGTATGTGTTTGATTTTGTGGGTGTTGTGATGGTAGAGGAGTATGTATTTAAATGTTATCCTAAATACATATCCTCTGCGATAGAACCTATTGAGCAATTGAAGAAGGTATTGAAAGTTATCAAGAAATACAATGACAAAGAGCAACTTGTGTATTTGTATAATGGCGAAGAGGATAATAAGATATTTAATCGATTAGCAGTTTCATTACATTTATTGGAAGAATATTTTCAATATGGGATTTATACGAATCAACATGATGTTATTGAAACAAATGGAGAAGGCGAAATTTTATGGGACAAAACAATAAACGAAACATTTGCTTTGATTCAGAACAATCGTCCATATTATGTGGAACTTCAAACACAGAACGCAGTAGATGATGAGATGGATTATATCAAAAGATTGCATGAATGCGTATTAACACAGTGCGCATTGGAGTTGAAAGAAACTGGTATTTTGGAACTTTATGATATAGCAGAGGTTGAACTTACGGGTGCGCAGCTAGATGATTTTGGTGATGTTGATTATATTAAGTACCGGCTGGAGCAGGAGTTACGAACACAGTTTGTGACAAGGAAGCAGACACTGCTGAAAACAATTTATACATATATTGCAAATGATAAGGCAAATCAGAACGATTTGAATTTCAGTTTGTATGGTACAAATAGTTTTAATTTGGTATGGGAAAAAGTATGTGCAGAAAATTTTGGAAGTGTGTTGGATAAAAAACTATATGAACTTCCTCTTGGTTTGTCTGAAGACTATGAAGCAATTAAAAATGAGAAGTTGATAAGTATAATAGATAAACCGCAGTGGCATAAAAATAATCCGTATGTTACCGATGGAAAAGTAGATACGTTAAAACCGGATTTGATATGTATATACCCATGTGATGATACAGACTATTGTTTTGGTATATATGATGCAAAGTATTATTGTATAGATTTTAAAGAAGTTAATGGAAAATATAAAGTGACCGGACAACCGGGGGTTGGCGATGTTACTAAGCAGTACCTATATCAACTTGCGTATGATGATTTCATTACCAAACAGGGATATAAGTATGTACAGAATATGTTTTTCTGCCCGCAGGAATCGGCTGAGGCAGATTATGGATATGTGGAAATGAAGATGCTGCACAATATCGGGGATAAGACCTTAGAGAATATTGCTGTTGTAAAATTATGTGCTGAAGAAATGTACGATTTATATCTAAAAAACGAAAAGATAAAAGATCCTACAAAATATATTCCGTCTGTAGCGGTTAAACGAGTTTATAGTACAAATTTTGCGAATCGTATGATGGCATATTTGCGAGGAATTACTAAAGCCAGTCAAGCAGCAGAAATTAAAATGGAGATGAAATCGGATAAAGGAAAGCTTATATATCCGAAACAGATAAAGAGGGAACTTGGAGCTAAATTAATATATGACGCCATATGCCCTATTGCTACGGGAGCATTTTATGGTTTCAATCCATATGAAAAAGAGTATGGAAACATGGTTGCTGAAGACATATGTAATTCATATGAAAAATGTGAACAGATTGCATTGGTTGCCATAGAAATAGAAAAACATATAAAAGAACTGTCAGAGCAAGAGCTGAGGGATGAAACAATAGTGAAAGTGATTTTACAGCATTGCTTTGATGATAAGGAAGATATATCAGCGATGGCAAAAGGAAATAGCTTAGATAAGCTTGTAGAGAAGGTAATGGAATTGATACGAGAAGTGTATTTGTAGAACGGAGGTGTTTATAGTGAAGATTAGCGAAATATTTAATTTGCAGAAAACTCAATATGAATTGGACTTTGTTGATATTGATGTTGATAAAGACATACCGTTGTTTCTTGATCCATATTTTATATCGAAAATGGAGTTCCCTTTTGCTGAGAATGCATATAAGACAATAAAGAATTATTTTGACCATCTATTAGGCCTATTAAGAGGAAATCATATTCGTGAAGCAAAAGAAATCTTTTCGTATTTGGGTGAAACAAATGAAATATGCTTGGGAATGTCAAAAGGGAAACCATCTGGAAGAGGTATGGGGCCAAAGGATGCAGACAAATTATTTGAAAGTTTGATGCAAAGTAAAGCTTATCAAACAGGCTTGATGGAGGATATTGAAGATTTTAGGATTTTTGTACCAAATGTTGATAAAGATAAAGTCTCAGATATGGTTGCAAATATTATTAAATGGCATTTGATTGAGTATACCCAAAATCAATGCAAATTGTGGGGGATGCCCCTTCAGGAAGGAGTACCATCGGGTGCTTATTGGGATTCTGATAAAAGGGAGTGGACGAATCAATATACAGACATGTTAATAGTTGGTGGGAAGAAAGTGATTTTAGTGCCAAAACGAGTTGTGTCTTATTCAAAAGAATATGCGGATAAAAATTATTTGCAACATTATGTACTGAATTTTATGCAGAATGAGCATTTGCGATTGAATAGCAGCTTAGTCAGAAAGAGGGTAAAAAGTAAAGAACGCTATGTAACAAAAAAGGCTATAAGGGAATATGAATCTCAAAAAAGTGTGTTAGATAAGAAATGGTTGGCTGATTTTACATTGAGACATCCGGAAGTCTTTGCTCAGTTCAAAAAAGATTGTATTAAAAGAATTAATTTTATTACTAACGAAGAATTAGATGTTGTAGAGGTAAGAACAGTAACAGAATATTTGAAGAATAAATTATTGAACATTCCTAAAGGTAGTTCGGCTGCAACAGAATATCATAGAACAATTGTTGGAATTATGGAGTTACTATTCTATCCTTATTTGGCGTCACCTAAGATAGAGGAAGAAATTCATGACGGACGAAAACGAATGGATATAGTGTTTGATAATTGTGCGGATTTTGGATTTTTTCATAGGTTATCTACATCATACGATGTACCATCAAGATTTATTATTGTCGAGTGCAAAAATTATAGTAGAGACATAAAAAATCCTGAGTTAGACCAATTATCGGGAAGATTTTCTCCTAATAGGGGAAAGTTTGGAATAGCGGCCTGCAGAGAGATTGAAGATATGAGTACATTTTTAGCGCGTTGTAATGATACTGTAAAAGATAATAGAGGTGTTATTATTCCGTTGGTTGATTCTGATTTTGTATATATGTTAGAAAATTTTGAGAATAATAATATTATCTGGGAAGAGGTTTTACAAGAAAGATTTCATGAGGTATGTATTAATTGAGAGAACTATGTGTGATTGGTAGATGTTGTCAATGAAACTAATGTTTTGCAGAACAAATAAGTTTTTGAGAGTAAAAAATAGTGACTGAGTCAATAAAAATATTGTTAAAAAGGAAGGTTTATTATGGCAATTCCAACAAACATAAAAACATTACTATCCGGCGAAGTCGTCGAATGGGCAAGAATTGAATTTAAAGAAACATGGGATCCGGCAGCTTCCTTGAAAACGGTTTGTGCGTTTGCCAATGACCTAGATAACTGGGGTGGTGGTTATATTGTTATAGGTGTTGAGGAAGAGGATGGTCGCCCGGTATATCCTCTAAAGGGTGTGCCAGCTGAAAAGCTTGACAAATATCAGAAGGAAATATTTGCAAAATGTAAGCTTATCAGACCTGCATATATGCCGATTATTGGTGTAGAAACTTACCAGAATAAGCATTTTATAGTGATTTGGTGTCCTGGTGGTGAAACACGCCCATATTCATCTCCAAAAACAATGGAAAAGGATAATAAGGAGCGTATTCACTATATTCGTAAGTCTTCTAATTCTGTGGAACCAACTGATGATGAGGAGAAGGATTTGTTTAACCTTGCAAATAGGGTTCCGTTTGATGATCGAGTAAATCATAAGGCGGAGATGTCCGATTTGAATATTACGCTTATTTAGAATTACCTGAAAGAGGTAAAAAGTTCCTTGTATGAGAAATCAAAAACAGGGGATTTTGTTGAAGTGTGCCAGGATATGAATATTGTTAGTACCCTGCCAGAATACATTAAGCCTAAGAATGTGGGTTTGATGTTCTTTAGTATGGAGCCGGACAAGTTCTTTCCGTATACCCAGATTGATGTGGTACAGTTCCCGAGTGGACTTGGTGGTAATGATATTATAGAGAAAACTTTTAAAGGCCCAATTCATCAACAACTTCGGGATGCATTGCAGTATATCAAAAATGTGATTATTACAGAAAAAGTTGTAAAACATCCAGATAGAGCGGAAGCAGACCGTTTCTTTAATTTCCCGTATGCAGCGGTGGAGGAAGCATTATCTAACGCTGTATACCACCGTGCCTATGATGAGCGCGAGCCAATCGAGGTACGTGTTGAAAATGACAGAATCGAAATTGTTAGTTTTCCGGGGCCTGATCGCTCTGTAACGATTGAGGGGTTAAAAAGCTACCGTGTATCAAACCGCCGCTATAGAAATCGACGGATTGGTGATTTCTTAAAAGAATTGCATTTAACAGAAGGAAGAAACACCGGATTCAAGAAAATTTTGGATGCTTTAGAAGCAAACGGCTCTCCAAGGCCGGAATTTGAGACGGATGAGGATAGAAGTTATTTTATAACGAGGTTGTTTAGACATGAAGCCTTTGCTAAGGATGCAAATGAGCGAAACTTGAATGAAGTTAATAAAAAAAATGAGCGAAGTTTGAGCGAAGTTTTGAGCGAAGTTTTAACAAAAAAAGATTTTGATAAAGTAATCCCTATAATAAAATATTTGGAGGAAAAAGGTTGTATTACGCCTAAAGAAGCAGAGAATGTATGTGATAAATCTGCAGCAACAGTAAGACGCTATTTGGGAATACTGACCGCTACAGGAATTGTAGTAGCGGAGGGTAACACTAATAATAGTATTTATCGGGTTAAAGAAATGTGATGTGAGGGGATAGTGGTGATGTATATATGAGTAAATCAAAGAAAGAAAAAACAGCTTCTAAAAGTAAGATTTTAGCATTGGTTGTAATTGCATTTGCTGTTGCTCCGTTATTGATTAATGTTGGATTGGTAATTACAGATATTATTTATGAAAAAACAGGGGCTACTTTAACTGCATATGGATTAAATAATGTGGAATGGCTGGATTTTTGGAAGCAGTATTTAGCTATAGCGATTTCTTTTTTAGGGGTATATTTAGTATATATATCTTCGAATAAGGATAGAGAAATGCAATTGCGTGAAAAGGATGCTCAACAATATTTGGAGGAAGTACGACGCGAAGAAGAGGTTTTGGTTGATGTAGTACAGAGCTTTAATATTGGCGTGGTTTATGATGCTTTATTACAGCAGGCAAGCTCTAATATCTATGAGGGAAGGAAGGTTCTTGCTGATTCAAGGGTGAATATGGATCTTGTACACATAAAATTTGAACTATTAACAGAATTATGTGATGATTTTAAGAAATGTGAAAAGTGTTCTTATTCGCCTTGTGTTGACAAAACTATAATGCTTGAATTAAGAGATTTATTTTATGATATGGAAAAGCATTATTTTGATATGTTGAATGCTGGCGAGCACTTTCTTGAACGCTTAGAACAAGAGCAACAAATTTTAAATTCATTAAATTTGGAAAATAAATTAAAGATAAACACAGAACAACTTGTTGATTTATATAAGCGTCATGGTTCGGTAGAAGAAGTGACTGCTTCGCAAACAGAATTAGAACAAATCAAAGAAAGAATAAATAATCTTGAGAAATCTAAGCTGGACTTAGTTGAAATGAACCGATTTGTTGCGACTATACAAAAAGAAAAAGAATACATAGAAAAAGTAGCACGTCATAAATTTGTTAGATATTGCAAAGTGTATACAGATATAAAAAAAGCTCATGCTAGGGAATTGAGAACTACAGGGTACATTAAATATAATAAGGTTGATGATCAAAGCACAAAGGCGTAGACCATGCTGTTAGCAATTTACAAATGCTCAAAGATGCAAATAATTTGCTCATAAAGCGGATTGTGATTGAATTATGATTGGATTAGGACAAGATAGTCTAAGATGATGCAGTTTTAACGGAATAGTAAAAGGGAAAGCTTGTAATAAATATAATTATAATTGGAAATGGATTTGATTTGGCACACGAATTACCGACGGAATATGCAGATTTTTGGGCATTTTGCAAGATGCTAAAAGAAGTGTATAACGTAAAGAGAAACGATAACGTAAACGTAATTTGGGATAATTTGAAAATAAAATTGAGAAAAGATATTAATACTTCGAGATTGAGACAAAAGTTTGATGAATTGTATTCTGCCAGAAGAGTTGATGATAACGGGTGTTCGATTAAAATAGTTCCTCCTTTTGATGAATTAAATCTTATGATAAATAAGAATGTATGGATTGAATATTTTTTGAATCATCCAATGGGCCAATGAAAAAAAGAATTGGATTGATTTCGAAAGTGAAATCAGTAGAGTTATTCAATCTATAGATAAAGATATCAGAAAATATAAGGCGGATGATGATACGGTAGTAAGAGGAATTTCTGTATCCTATTTTGCCGAATATTTTTTGGATGATTATTATGCAAGGGTTCAAATTAGAGATGAAGAATTTTATAAAAGTATATCTGATAAGGGGCTACCTATTGGAAAAATATCAGAATATAAGAGTGAATACGATGAAATGAATCCGGTAGAATCAAAAAAAGATAGTATTACATATAAAGCTCTGATTAATAGGCTTGAAACCGATTTGAATAGGTTGGACAGAGCATTAGAAATATATTTATCGGAATACGTTGGGAAAATAGAATGTGAACTGATATCACCAGATATAAAAAAATAGCCATTCAAATAGGAACTCAATCAGCTACGCTTAGCAGAGTGTTAAGCTTTAATTATACGGACACATATGAAAGATTATATTTGTCTCAACAAAACAGTAAGCTGAGAGGCACATACAGTATGATAAATTAGCAAAAGACGAGAAACTTGCTAATTCAGCACGCACAACAGATCCACTTATCTTCATGCAGACTATCTTCCCAAATGCTTTTGGAACTGCTGCAATGGATAGTTATATGGAGTCTCAGGAGAGCTACCAGTCTTTGTTTGAAGATAAAGCTAAATATGATGCAATTATGAATGCATTGGCTGGGGTTATATATCGATAGATGAGAGAACCGGTGAAAAAATAGCAGAGCATACGATGCCCGGAAAGGATAAAAATGAAAGAATTGAATCTAAAAGAAAAAATACAAAATTTAATTTCTGGGCATCAGAAAAATGGCTGCCCGGAGGGGGAGTTTGGATACAGGGACTTAACACCAGAATCAGATACAAAGAATAGTGAAGAATATATACGAGCACTTCATTGGGCGATAAAGAATAAAGAGGTAAAAAATATAGCATTATCAGGTCCGTATGGGTCGGGAAAAAGTAGTGTTATAAAAACGTATCTGGAAAAATATCCGAAGACAAAATATTTGTCCATATCATTGGCAGCATTTTCAACGCCAACGAAATCAGTAAATGGAGAAGATGATAAAACATCTTCATTAGCTGATGATTGGACTTTAGATGACGTTGATGAAAATGTAATAGAGGAAGGAATTCTTAAGCAACTGTTTTACAGAGTGGATGTGGGAAAAATTCCACAAAGCCGATATAGAAAGATTAAGAAGTTATCCTATTGGAAAATATTTTTCTCGCTATTGTTGTTAACTGTCGTAGCATTAGCTGTTTATCTTGAAATTAATCCGAATGTTTTTGAAGTCTTTAAAAATACAGTCATTAATAATGGAGAAATTTTTCATCTTAATCAATGGTCATCGTATGCTGTATTTACAGTAACAATCTTTGGATTATTGTTATTGATTACAACAGTTATTAAATATGTGATGTCAAATTTCAGAATTGCTAATATTAACTTGGGTGACAAGGCAAGTATATCTAAGAAAGAAGAAAAAGAATCAATCTTTGACAAGTCGTTGGATGAAATTGTGTATTTCTTTGAAAGTACAACTTATGATACTGTTTTTATTGAGGATTTGGACAGGTTCAACCAACCTAATATTTTTATAAAACTACGTGAATTAAATACGGTCATAAATAATTATGATAATATTAAACGCAAAGTTGTATTTATATATGCGATAAAAGATGATATGTTCAAAGACGAGGAGCGAACCAAGTTTTTTGATTTTATTGTTCCAGTGATTCCTTATATCAATGCAACAAACTCTGGGGAAATATTAAGAGGATTGTTAAAATTTGAAAAAGGTGCAGATGGTGTATATAAAAGCAAAAATTATGATATATCTGATCGCTATATATGGAAGATTTCGCCTTTTGTACAAGATATGAGAGTGTTGACTAATATATGCAATGAATTTCTTGTATATAAGAGAACATTAAAAACGACGAAACTTAAAGATGAAGAAATGTTTTCGATGATTACATTTAAAAATTTATATCCGAAAGAATTTGCTGAATTACAGGCTGAGAGAGGAATAGTTAAGCAGGCTTTTCAAGAAAAGGAAAAGTTTGTAATTAATGAAAAGCAAAAACTTGAAGAGCAAATAGTACCTAAAAGAGAAATCCTAGAAAATGTACATAGTGATATTCTTTTTTCGTTGCAAGAAATTAAGCATGCGTTTTTAGGATTTTTATCATATGATAATGGAACGTATTACCCGTTAAAAAATTTACAGATAAATAATAGAAGTCAATATTCTTATGGAGAGATACTTAAAGAGGATTTTGATTTAACTAAATTTGATGACATTAACCAGCTAATTATTGGATATGATGTATCTAATGGTTATTATGAGCAATCTCATACTGTAAGTAATGTCAAACAAAAAATGGCATCAGAGGGTAGCAAATATTTAAAGCGTATGAATGATTTGAAATTCAGTGAGAAATCTAAAAAACAAGAATTGATTTCAGAAATACAAAATTTGGAAGAAAAGATTGCAAAGATAGATGGATATTCATTAAAGGAACTGATTGATGAGTTTGGTGAAGATTTTCTTCCGGAAGGAATAAGTAAGTATGGAATTTTAAAGTTCTTGCTTATAAATGGATATATAAACGAAGGTTATGTAGATTATATTAATTATTTCCATCCAAATAGTATTACGAAGGATGAGAATGATTACTTACGTAGCATTCGTATGCGTAATAAAGCAAAAAACTTTGCGTTTGAAATTAAAAATTTGCAGCAGGTGAGTGATCGTATATATGATGCTGAATATAGACAGACAGAGACATTAAATTATATACTTACGGATTTTATGCTTATCCAATGTTCAGAGAAAACTAATAAAAAGTATTATTTTGATGGTTTTGAATTGGACAAAGGAATGGAACATTATCAATTTACAAAAGAATATATTGAGAGAGATCAAAATGTTAATGACTTTGTAAGCGAATTGTGTAAATACTACCGCCATATGTGGAAAAACATTGCGGAGGATGTTTCTTTGCTGGATGAGACTAAATATAAATATTTGTCACTAATTTTGAATAATGCAACTATGGATCAAATTGTAATATTGGATGAAGTAGAACACTCGGATTGCATAAAAAACTTCATAGTCGAAGATGAGAAATCATTAGCTTACTTAAATGGAGTATCAGCCGATGTACTAATTGAATTAATATCAAGACAGTCGATTATATTCAGAGAAATTAATAATGTAGGTGCAGATGCGAAAGTATTAAATTATATATATCAAAACGATATGTATGAGTTAAATAATTCAATGATTTCATCGGTGATAAAATTTTATCATCCGAATTTGGCAGATGGGATTGGAAATGCACATTATACGACTATTCTAAATGCTGATGTTAATGTCCTAAATAATAGGATTTGGAATGATTTTGAAGATTATATTAATCGTTTTGTATTGGGAATAGATGAGAATGTTTCTGAGGACATAAATGCAGTAGAAGATATCATAGAACGCTTGGCAAATACAAATATTGAACTTGCTATAGCTGTATTGGATAAGGAAAAAGTAAGCTGGGACGATTTGGATGAATGTTGCGAGAATAATGTCGAAAAAGACAAAAAGAAAGAAATTTGGAATTATTTATTGGATAATAGACGTATTTCTTATACTTGGAAGAATTTCGAATCTTATTATAATGAATTTGGTATTACCATTGAACTGTCAGGCTGGTTTAATCAAAACTGTGGTGACATTGTAAAGTCAGAAAAGACAGATAAGATAAACAATGAGTGTATAAAGAATATTATCATTAATTCAGAAATTACAGTACAAACAGCGGAACAGGTAGCAGATAATTATAAATGTGATGAAGAAATTGAGTTTGATGTATCAAAACTTCCAGAGGATAAAATTAACTTGTTAATAAGAAAGCATTATATAAGATATTCCGTATCAAAGACTGAAAAGATTAGAAACCATGCAAGAGATAGCTTTGGAGCATATTGTAAAGAATATATTGATGACTTTGTAAATGATTTGCCATCTATTTCACTTACTGAAAGCGAAATTGTTATGTTACTGAATGATACGACTATTAATAAGAAGTATAAGCCTGGAATACTGAAAAAAATATCAGCAAGTAGTATGACGGAAAAACTGGCAAAGACTATTGCAAATAATCAGTTTAATGCAGATAAGGTATATGTTGAATGCGCATGGAAAATATTGGATAATGCAGGAAGACACATGCTGCTTGTGCATCATTTACAAGTGTATAGTATTGCAGAAATCTCGAGATTATTAACGGAGCTTGGGGGTGAGTGGAGTAAACTTAGTGATAATAAATCCAGACATAAGGAAGAAATTTCGATTGATGTAAATGGACATAATAAAAAATTATTATCACAACTACAAAGGAAAGGTTTTATCACAAGTCACCCAGTAAAGAAGGTTAGAGAAAATAGTTTCTTTGAAGTTTGGGTTAAACAACAATAGGAGGTTGAAATTGAGGATTACAGTTGAATTTGAAACAAAGCCAAATGTAAATACTAATATCATGCAACCTCAAAATATTAATTTTCGAAATGTATCCGGTAATCTGATACAAGAAACAAAGAAATTTGTAATATTCCTTGAAGGTAATGCAGAAGATGTTATAGAAGTATTTCGTAACATATGGGAACTGGCATTTTTGTATGATGGTTATTTCTATAAGCCGTGCAAATACAATGTTGATGGTATTGATGTGAATGTAGAAAAGCTATATTTTCTCTCGTATTATAAGACAGGTAAGACATGGAGAAACTGTGCAAGTACTCTAGTGGGCGCAGATAAAGATTTTTCAGAAAAGAGAATATTGGATTACACTGAATTTAAAAATAAGGGCAGAACATCTGGAGAGATGCTCAAATCGTTGATTAATTCATATTTCTACATACATTCTGAAGCATATGAAGCAATAAATGTTAATCATAGGTTGTCGTTGCTATTAAATATATGTGATGGTTTTGTTATAAATATATTTGGCTCCAATAATAATGTTAAAGCAAACATAGCAAAAGTTATTGGTACTGCGCTGGATTCCAAAATGGTTAAATATGGGGCGTCGTTGTTGGGGATACCGCCTCAAAAAATGTATGATGCACTTATGTTGGAACGCCATGAAATTGATCACTATATTATGAAAGAAGGTAGCTTGACTGATTTTGAGGTGAATTCAAAAGCGGTTACAAAGGATTACATTAATTGGTATTTCACCTATGTTGTAGAGTTGGCTTTACGAATTGCGTTTTTAAAACAGATTGGGTGCGAATGTAAGGATGAGTATGTTGAAAATGCATTAAATGATATCAATGATTGGCTCATACTTGAGTGTGATTTGGCAGAACAATGTAAAAATCCTTTTAATAAAATGAAGCAGGATTTGAAGCAAATGGGTATAAGCATGAAATAGAGAAGAAGTTTCTTTGCGACACAAACTAGTAAAAATATTAATTGCTTGCAAAACAACATATTCGATTCTATAATTTGCTTAGGAATGAGAGCAAGTTAATCGCAGATTATTCTGTAAGTAGCGATTAATAACATGCAAGCCACTCGAACCATCATGAGTAAAGAAAATACCCACTGGTACTGTTTTGGTACTAAAAGCTCTTGAAACGAGATGGAATAGAAAAAATACAGAGATATTTGATACTAAAATGTATGGAAAAACATAAGACGACAAAGTCTGTTAAACAGAACTTTGCGAGTTTGAATAAGAGCCACAAGTCTTGGAATCCGCTAAACAAGCGGATTCCGAGACTTTTTCTTTTGCTCTGCTACTAATTTGCTACTAATAGCAGCTACTCTATATCACATCGTTTCGGTGGCAAATTAGTATAGGTTTGTATTAGATTATCCTTCTTGGAGGCATCTGTATGATTTTGGCAGATGTCTTTTTTCTGTTAATGGTGCTGGACCATATGGAAGATTTGCTGCTTCAAGTAATGGATTTCCATCTGGTGGTTCTGGTGTTGATGTAACACTTGCTGCAGCTGATAGTTGCTCCAGATTGTTCACAAGCTCCTGTTGTTTATGTGGAAATAGATGGGAGTATGTGTTCAGTGTTGTGGATACTTTCTCATGTCCAAGCCTGTCTGAGAGGATTAATGCATCACTGCCCTGATTTATGAGAAGGATGGCGTGTGAGTGACGAATATCATGAATTCGTATCTTTTTTACGCCTGTGTTTTTGCAGCCTCTTACCATCTCATGTGAGAGATAAGATTTTGTTACAGGAAAGAGCCTTTCGTCCGGTTCAATTATATATCTGGTTGAGATGAATTCATTTAATTCATCACAGAGAAAATCAGGGATTGGAACTTTTCTTTTGCTCTTTTTGTTTGGGGAGTTGTAATAACATCCTTGCCGTGAAGCCTTCGGCGGATATCAGAGGATTGCATAGGGCGAAGCTGTCACCATTCCGGAAGAAGTTTTATGCAAAGCTATACAGGCTAAGGATTGTAGAGCAGAAGCGTTTTGTATTTGGTGGAGCAAAGTACACAGAGGATTTGAAGAGGTTTCATCAGTTACAGGACGAATATCTGCTGCTTGTAAATAATGATATCAAAGATGTTGTGGAATTGGTGAATTTCAGAAGTAGGCAGAAAGAAAAGATGCAGTATATTGAGGACAGGCAGAAGGAGCTATACAGAGAAAGTTCGAGCCGGAAATGCTGTATTAAAAGTGAAGAGCAATACAGGGAGTATCAGATGTGGCATGTAGAAGTACAGGAAGAACTGGACGAGCTGAAGTAGGAGAAAAGGAAAATTAAGAGGCAGTTGCAGCTTGCTGATAGCATTATAAAAGAAGATTTGTATACGGCTTATTATATGGTCTCGAAGGATGAAGAGATTGTTGGTGATAAGGAAATTGAGATACCAGGGATGGAAGAGGATATGTTAGTTGAGAGAACAGCGGGAGCAGTTGTTGAGTCGGAGAGAGATGTTGTTGTAATGAATCAGCCTACTAATAGCCATAATGATGGAAATGGACAAGAGGAGCAAATTAATGTTGCCGGTAAACAACAGATAGATTTAGAAGGTACAGAAATGTCAAAGGTTTACAATCTGTCTGATGAGAATGTGACAAGAATGGACGAAGGTATAACTGATGTAACAGGTAAAAGTGAATTGGTGGAACATGAAGAAAAAGAGTCTGTGGACGAAGTTGGCTGGATTATAAGGAGAATATCAGAGCTTGGTGGTTTTGAGAATGTCAGTGATTCTGTTAAGGCAGATGTATTCGGATTTGATATTGCTGATGTAGGCGGTAGCATAAGGGGGTCTCTGAAGCAATGAAAAGGCTGGAGATAAAGCTGGCTGGAGATGAGCTTTATGAGGAGTTTCAGAGAATTTATGATGAGAGTGTCGATAGAGGTGCTGGCAAAGATAAAGCAGAAGATAAGATGTGGAATAGGGGCAGAGGGAGATGATTCCTCTGCATATTCCCGATTCACTTTACGTACCTGAATTATATATTGCAAATCAGGAAACAATCGCAAGAAGTTGCGATTGTTATTGATGATGTAGTGATTCTGTGATATCATACAAAATGTGGTACATGAAAACGGATACCAGCTATGAAAGTATGAGGGTTTATCGTTTGGCTATAGAGATTGCAGAGCAAGAAAACGCGGATATGTTGATTGTGCAGTTGGCAGCCTTATTACACGATGTAGATGATGTTAAGCTTTCACCGGAAACACACGAGACAAAGAAAAATGCAGTTGGATTTATGAAAAATAATGGCGTGGATGAAAAAGTTATAGCTTCTGTGTGCAAGATTATAGATGAAGTTTCTTTTGCAGGAACGGATTCAGTTGTATCAAGCACATTAGAAGGAAAATGTGTACAGGATGCGGACAGACTTGATGCTATAGGAGCTATTGGAATTGCAAGGACATTCGCCATATGGTGGTAGTTAAAGGAAGTAGAATACATGATCCGGATATAAAACCTATGACTAATATGAATAAGGCGGATTATAATCAGAACCATAATTCTACAAGTATTAATCACTTTTATGAAAAACTCCTGCTGCTTAAAGATATGATGAATACTGAAACTGCAAAGAAAATGGCTATGCATAGACAAGCTGTTATGGAGGACTTTCTTGAAGAGTTTATGGCAGAATGGGTAGGAGAAAAGTGATATGTTGGAAGTAAAATTTTATGATACAGTAGATGATTCACTATTGAAATTTGCAGTAATTATTTCACTGAGCAATGGCAAATGGGTATTTTGCAAACATAAGGAACGAGATACCTATGAGGCTCCGGGAGGTCATCGCGAAATTGGAGAAGATATTTGGGAAACTGCTAAAAGAGAACTTCAGGAAGAAACAGGTGCTATCCGGTTTGATATTAAGCCAATATGCGTTTATTCCGTTACAGGTAAGAATAGTGTAAATGAGACCGGTGAGGAAACATTTGGATTATTATGTTTTGCGGAAATAACGGAATTTTCTGGTAAGCTGGAAAGTGAGATGGAAAAGGTTGTGCTTATGGATGAGTTGCCACAAAACTGGACATATCCGCTGATTCAGCCTAAATTGATTGAAAAGTATATGCAGATAGAAAAGCAGTCTTACAGCCAGATACAGCTGGCAGCAAAACAGACTATAGAATACATAAAGAAAATTATCAAGCCAGGAATGAATTTACTTGAGATCCGAAAGTTTTGTGAGGAAAAACTGTTAGAGTTGGGTGCAGATTCGTTCTGGTATTGGGATGTTGGTGCATTTGTATTTGCAGGAGATGAAACAACTGCTTCTGTATCTGGTATGCAGTATGTAACTTCGGATAGAGCTATAGGAAATAACGATATTATAACCATTGATTTAAGTCCACAGGCAGGTGATATCTGGGGAGATTATGCGAGAACTATTATTGTGGAAAATGGTAAGGTTGTAGAGGATATAGGGCTGATTGAAAATCCGGAATGGAAAAGCGGTCTGCAGATGGAAGAAAAATTACATATAGAATTATTGCGTTTTGCCACGAAGGAAACAACCTTTGAGGAATTGTACTATCATATGAATAAGTACATCGTAGAAAATGGATTTGTGAATCTTGATTTTATGGGCAATTTGGGGCATTCCATTGTAAAAACCAAAGGTGATAGAGTTTACATTGAAAAAGGTAATATGATGAAGCTTGGCGATGTGAAGTATTTTACATTTGAACCGCACATATCATTTCCAGATTCAAAGTATGGATATAAAAAAGAGAATATTTATTACTTTAACGAAAACGGGGTGATGGAACTTTAAGATATAGATTGGGTGGAAAAAATGATTAGAGAAGTAAACAAAAATGATTTAGATGAAATATTACAGCTTTACCTTTATCTTCATGAGAAAAGCATTCCAGAAGATTCAGAGCAGTTAAGAAATGCATGGGAGAATATTATAAATGATGTCAATCATCATTTGATTGTTTGTGAGATTGATGGCAAGATTGTGGCATCCTGCGTATGTGTGATTATTCCTAATCTCACAAGAACTGTTCGTCCATATGCATTTGTTGAAAATGTGGTAACGCATGGGGAGTATCGAAAGAAAGGTTATGCTACAGATTGCCTAAATTTTGCTAAGAAAATTGCAGAAGAGAATCATTGCTACAAGATGATGTTGCTTACAGGTTCAAAGGAAGAAGGTACATTGAATTTCTATCAAAATGCCGGTTATAACAGTTCAGACAAGACTGCATTTATACAGTGGATTGATATGTAAAATAAGGAGCAAGATTATGAAAAAATGAGCCTTGCGACACCATGAGCCTGCTCATATGGTGTCATAAGGCGAAAATAGCAAGGAGACGAAGACGACGTGATATATGAATTAGCAAAGCCAGAAGATATACAGGCTGTGTACAATGTGGTGCAGCATACAATAAAAACAATATATCCGAAGTATTATCCAATGGAAGTAGTAGATTTTTTCAGCGAACATCACAGTGAGGATGCTATAGAAAAGGATATTAAAAATGGTTATGTAAGTGTGCTAAAAATAGATGGAACAATCGTAGCAACAGGTTGTTTTGTGGATGATCACATTACAAGAGTTTATGTCCTTCCGGAACACCAGAAAAATGGATATGGCACTTTTATTATGAAAAATATTGAAGAACAGATTGGCGAAAAATTTGATAAGGCATATCTGGATGCGTCACTTCCGGCGGCAGCCCTTTATGAAAAGCTCGGATTTGTGACTGTAATGCATGAGCGTTATCCTGTAGAAAATGGAGTGATACTTGCGTATGAGGTTATGGAAAAGGAACTTCATAAAATCTCGACAGATATAAATTATGATGAAAGAAAATTTATTCCCAAAATGAATTCTGAAAACGGTGAGGTTGGTGAACAGACCAACTTTACATATCATCAGAATGGAAATCTATTGTGGGCTGAATATAGCGGTGGAGATATATTAAAAGGTTCGTTGATTGGATCGGTTTTATGTAATGGGGAACTTGATTTTGTGTATCACCACATGAATCAGAATATGCAAATAAAGACAGGTAAGTGCCATAGTGTGCCAACTGTACAAGAAAACGGGAAAATAGAACTTTCTGAACAATGGCAATGGACAAGTGGAGATTATTCAAAAGGAGAGTCTTTGTTAGTTGAGGTGTAGGATGGTAGAAAGATTTGAATATAAAAGAGCAACGATGGAAGATATTGATGAATTGGTAAGAACAAGGATTATAGTCCTTCGTGCAGCAAATAAGTTGTCAGATGATGAGGATATGTCTGTTGTTGAGGAAGAATCATATGCCTATTATAGGCATGCGTTGGAAAGCGGTGAGCATATTGCATATTTGGTGTATGATAACGGAAAGTTTATCGGAGCTGGTGGTGTCAGCTTTTATCAGGTTATGCCGACCTACCATAATCCGACAGGTAAAAAGGCGTACATTATGAATATGTATACGGCACCTGAATATAGAAGACAGGGAATTGCAATTAACACATTGGATTTACTGGTGAAGGATGCGAAGGAACAGGGTGTGTTACAGATTGCATTAGAGGCAACGGATATGGGACGACCTTTGTATGAGAGATACGGATTTGTAAAAATGGAAGATGAAATGGAGCTGGTATGGTGAGTAAAAAAATGACAGAGTTACAACCTTGGGAATGTCTCATGAAGCGAATTGTCTGGAAACAACTAGGAGACATTCGTGATAAGAAGATACTTGATTTCGGCAGTGGTATCGGAGTAACTGCAAATTATTTGGCAGAGCATAATGATGTAACAGCCATTGAACCTGATGAAGATAGTGTAAAGGAAAGATGGGCAGATAACCAGTATACACAAATTACTGGAAGTACTGATGAACTGCGCAGATTTGCTGATGAGTCATTTGATATGATTATTTGCCACAATGTATTGGAATATGCACAGGACAGAGAGGATATTGTTAAGCAGTTTGCGAGGGTTCTGAAAACGGATGGAAAGATTTCGATTGTGAAACATAACCGCGCAGGAAGAGTTATGCAGATGGTTGTACTTTTGAATGATTTTGAACATGCCCATAGTCTGTTAGGTGGTAATGACGGAATGGCTTCAAAGTACGGAGCAATTCGTTACTATGAGGATGCAGATATTGAGAAATGGTGTCCGGAACTTGCAATTACGAAGACACTGGGAATGAGAACTTTCTGGGATATGCAACAAAATCAGGAAATACATAAGGATGTTGACTGGCAGGATAAAATGGTGGAAATCGAGATGCGAGTATCGGATATGGATGGATATAAAGACATCGCATTTTTTCATCATTTGATTATTGAGAAGAGATAGGAGACACGGAATGACAAGAGTGTATTTCGTGCGTCATGCACAGCCGGAGCTTGATTGGAAAGAAGACAGAACAAGACCTTTGACGGAAGAAGGCAAGAAAGATTCTACAATTGTACAAGAATTTTTGAAGGACAAGAAAATAGATGCGTTTTATTGTAGTACATACAAACGCAGCATGGATACCATTGCAGATGCGGCAGCTTTTTTCGGAAAAGAAATTATAACAGATGAGAGATTAAGGGAGCGTGAAAAAGGTCCTGATGGCAACAACCACGGAATGTTCCAGAAACGTTGGGCTGACCATGATTATCATGAAGAGGGTGGAGAATCCATTGCTATGGTTCAAAATCGTAACATAGAGGCGCTGAACGAGATCTTATCAGATAATACGAATAAAGATATTGTTTTAGGAACCCATGGTACTGCCCTTAGTACTATATTGAATTTTTATGATAACAGTTTTGGATGTGAAGATTTTCTAAGAATTATCGACTGGATGCCATATATTATTGAATTGGATTTTGAAGGTGATAAGTTGATTGGCAAACAGGAACATTGTCATGTGGAGAAAGAATTTAAGGGCAAGCAGTGTGCGGATAAGAAGTAGAGAGGTATAGATGAATACAAGATATTATATGGTCATTATTAAAGGTGAAATAAAGACATCCGAAATAATGTCATGTGTGTACAATAGAAATACCCAAAAATGGGATGTAAAATTCAATACTGGAAAAACATACTCTTATGCATATTTGAATGTGGAAAAATTAACTAAACCAGATGTTTTAAATCCTAATATGTATCGCATTAGCAGAGATGGACGGGAGTTCTTTGATATTAAAGCAATATATGTATTTAGAAGTACATATGAGTCTTATTGGCATATTCGTTTTGGCGATGGTAGTGAAAGAGATTATCGTCGGAGCGACTTGCATATTATAGAGTCCTGTCTTAATCAAAGCCAGTCATCAAATGTATTTGAATATATAAAGCAAATTGCAGGTTTGAGTAATATTAGGAATGAAGAGACTGGTGAAAAACTATTGTCTAAGAGGTTTGACAAGATTTCTTTTGTGGGTAGTGATGTGGCTTTAGCAAAGTATTTGAATCCATCATTATTGCAAGAGAAAAGAATAGGACGGGAATACATTCCAATTTTCCCATTTGGATGCAATAACAGTCAGTACAAGGCTGTGAAAAATGCCATGGAGAATCAGATTAGTGTTATACAGGGACCTCCCGGAACAGGTAAGACGCAGACGATATTAAATATAATTGCCAATATATTGATGCAAGGAAAAACGGTACAGATAGTATCCAACAATAATTCGGCAACAGAAAATGTATATGAAAAATTATCATCACCCAAGTACAATTTGGAGTTTGTTGCTGCAACATTAGGAAGTTCTAAAAATAAGAAATTATTTGTTGAGCATCAGGACGCCGCTTATCCCGATTTTTCGTCGTGGAAAACGGGAGAAGATCCAAGTGTTTTGCAGAAGGGAATAGCAGAGCAATCCAGTCAGTTAAAAAGTGTTTTTGATAAGCAGGAAAAACTGGCGTGTTTAAGGCAGGAACTTTCACAGTTGGTTACTGAACAGGAATACTTCAATCAATATGTTAAAGAATCAGATGTTCATACAGATAGTATTAAGCTCAAGAAAAAACTATCTTCAAAGCAATGGATGGTATTGTGGCAGGAATGCCAGTTGATTTCAGAAGAGAAAACGGCAATAGGATTTTGGTTCAAGATAAAAGCCTTATTTAAATATGGAGTAACCGATTGGGGATTTTATAAGCAGAATCTTTCAAAGATAATTACAACCTTTCAAGCAATGTATTATCGTGCAAAGCAGGCGGAGTTGTATGTGGAAATTGTAAATATTGAAAAGTATTTAAATAGTGTTAATAAAAATTTGCTTGAGGATTTATGCAGTCAGTCAATGGTCGTCCTAAAAGACAAACTGGCAAGAAAGTATGAAGGTAACAGCAGTAGAAAAACTTTTAGTGAAGATAATTTGTGGAAGGAGCCATACGATGTACTGGCTGAGTATCCGGTTATATTAAGTACAACATTTTCATCAAGAAACAGCCTGAATTCAGATGTGGTGTATGATTATCTTATCATGGATGAGGCATCACAGGTAGATATTGCAACCGGTGCGTTGGCATTGTCCTGTGCAAGAAATGTTGTTATTGTGGGTGATACCAAGCAACTTCCTAATGTTGTTACAGATGATATAGAGGCCAAAGCAAAAGCTATATTTGACAGTTTTAATGTGAGTGAAGGATATCAGTATACAAACAGTTTTCTGCAATCCATTTTGGATGTTATGCCTAATGTAACACAAACATTGTTACGGGAACATTATAGGTGTCACCCCAAAATAATAAATTTCTGTAACCAGAAATTCTACCGTGGTGAATTGATTATTATGACAACGGATAAGGGTGAAGAGGATGTTTTATCGGTAGTAAAAACAGTGGCGGGAAATCATGAGCGTAACCATTATAGTCAGCGCCAGATAGATGTTATTAAAAATGAGATTATACCAAAATATATCTCCAATCCGGAAGAAACCGGAATTATTGCACCGTACAAAAATCAGGTAGAAGCATTAAACAAGGAGATAACAGATATTGATGCTGCTACAGTGCATAAGTTCCAGGGCAAGGAGAAAGAGAATATTATTATATCTACCGTGGACGATGAAATATCTGATTTTGCGGATAATCCATATTTAATCAATGTTGCTGTATCAAGAGCCAAAAAGAAATTGATGCTGGTTGTAACTGGAAATGAGCAATCAAAAGAGCACAATATAACAGATTTGATTGATTACATTCAGTATAATAATTTTGAAGTTACTGAAAGCAAGATTTATTCGATTTTTGATTACCTTTACAAGCAGTATACCGACGAAAGAATGACATATTTAAGGAAGCATAAAAAGATATCAGAATATGATTCGGAAAATCTAATGTATTCATTGATAGAGGACATTATCTGCGCTAACAAGTATTCAAGCTTGGATGTTGTTTGCCATTTTCCATTGAATATGTTGATTAAGAATCCAGAATTATTAAATGAGCAGGAATGTCAGTATGCAATGAATCCAGCGACACATTTAGATTTTCTGATTTATAACAGAATTGGTAAAAAGCCTGTGTTGGCGATTGAGGTTGACGGATATGAATACCATAAAGAGGATACTGTTCAGGCTTCAAGAGATTTATTGAAAAATCATATTATGGAGTCGTATGAAATTTCATTACTGAGATTTAAGACTAATGGTAGCGGTGAAAGAGAAAAGATTGTAGAGATGCTAGATAAGTTTGTTTGATAGCGTGAAAAGAAAAAGGAGAAATTACCATGGCTGTATCTTATAAAAGATTATGGAAATTATTAGTGGATAAAGAAATGAGCAAATCGGATTTGCGTAAGAAGGCAGAAATTGCTCCTAATACAATGACAAAGCTTCGCCGTGATGAAGAGGTGAGCCTAACGATTCTTAGCAAAATCTGCAAAACCTTACATGCAGATTTTGGGGATATTGTGGAGTATGTGCCGGATGCAGAAATATGGGATTTGTATAATGAGAACAGAGAGCTTCTTGGAAAAGACCATGTAAGAGGAGAGCAGCTGCCGATAGATGGATATCATTTGGTGGTGCATGTATGGATTCGTAATTCAAAGGGAGAGTACCTTATTTCGCAGCGTTCTGCAAATAGGCCAACATATCCTTTGATGTGGGAATGTGTAGGTGGTTCGGTTGTGAAGGGAGAAGATAGTTTACAGGGAGCAATTCGTGAGGCAAAGGAAGAGGTTGGCGTTGATTTAATGCCGGAAAATGGACAAGTGCTTTTTACAAAGACACGAAAAATCATTGAGGGAAAAATCTTTAATGATATTATGGATGTTTGGCTGTTTGAATATGAAGGAGAAGTCGATTTGGGAAATGCTACAACGGATGAAGTGGCACAGGTTGCTTGGATGAACAGGGAACAGATAAAAGAATTGTTTGATGCAAATATGTTTGTGGATACATTGGAATACTTCTTTACGGAAGTGGATAAGTAGTAATTTAGAAAGTTGGTGAATATATGAAGGAAAAAGAACATCAATCCATAGAGTGGAAGGAATCATGGCAGGATGAGTATTTAAAATGGATTTGTGGATATGCCAATGCCTACGGTGGAACAATATACATAGGTACGGATGACGATGGTAATGTTGTAGGTATTGATAATGCAAGAGATTTATTAGAGCGAATTCCTAATAAAATTACAGATACAATGGGAATCATTGCAGATGTGAATTTGTTATATAAAGGAGAACTTGAGTATCTGCAGATAATTGTTGATAAATACCCATCTTTAATAAGTTTTCGCGGAAAATATTATTATCGTTCCGGAAGTACCATGCGTGAGATTACCGGAAAGGAATTAGAAAGAGCTTTGTTGAAAACGCAGGGAAGAACATGGGATGGTGTGCCTCTTCCAAAACTGTCAGTATCTGACTTAAAGCAAGATGCAATTCAGTTATTTAAAGATAAGGCAGTAAAAAGAGGAAGGCTTACAAAGGAAGAAGTCAGCGTGGAAGATACTATCTTGATGGATAATCTGCACTTAATTGATGAAGATGGATATTTGATAAGAGCAGCAATGCTTGCATTTTATAAAGATCCAGAGAAGTGGGTAACAGGTTCTTATATCAAAATCGGATATTTTGGAAAATCAGATTCGGATTTGATGTATCAGGATGAGGTGCACGGACCTTTGATAGAGCAGGTAGATAAGACCGTTGATTTAGTTTATACAAAATATATGAAGGCCTTGATTGATTATGAGGGAGTCCAGAGAATTGAGCAGTTTATGTTCCACAAGGACGCATTTCGTGAGATTTTGTTGAATGCCATTGTTCATAAGGATTACAGCAGTTGCAATCCAATTCAGATTAGCGTTTACGAGGACAAGATATATATTTGGAATGATGGTGAGATGCCTCCAAATCTGGATTCTACTGACAAATTGTTTATGAAACATTCATCAAAGCCTTTTAATCCGAAATTGGCTAATGTCTTTTTCAAAAGCGGTATGATTGAAGCTTGGGGAAGAGGATTTGAGAAGATTAGGGAAGCTTGTGCGTTGTATGATGGACCATTGCCGGAATACGAGATTAATGAGGCTGGAATTATGGTTCTTTGCAAGGCTTGTGATAGGTATCTGGAACTGATTCCTGCCAAGAAAAAAGTTGATTCAATCATTTCAGATGAGCGAATTATGAGCGGAAAAATGAGCGAATTAAGGAAAGAACCAATTGTTAAAATTGTAAATTATTTAAAAGACAACGAAGAGATTACAACGGCAAAAGGTGTGGAAATCACTGGAAAATCGGAGGCTCAAGTTAGAAGATATTTAAAAGTTTTATGTAATTTAGGAATTATAAAAAGCACTCGTACTACAAAAGGTAATGTGTATGTTAGAATTTAGATGATCCGCTCATTTAAATGAGTGGATTATGATTGAATAGCGATTAGGATAAAGGTCTAGGAGGTGACTTTGCTTGGGTGACAATGGTGGAATTTACAGTTTGGCTGGATTTGCATATCAAATAAAGGTATTTGTTCTGAATGTGTTAGAATTGAAAAATGGTTACACCCTTGAGTATGAAACAATAGATGATGTTGCATTGAAAATGGCAGCTGACAAGTTGGACGAGCATGAAGATGATTTATGCAGTATATTTACAGCGACTAGTAGAAGAGCAATTCAAGTGAAGAAAACTCAAGTGACAAATAGTATTGCAAAAAAAGTAGTCAAGAATTGGATTTTGGCTGATAAAAATAATGCAGATATTGAACAATTTGTGTTAGTAACTGACAGAGAAGTAGACATGGACGTGTTTGTTGACTTGGATGTGGATGAAATTTTCAAAGAAGTAAATGCAGCTACTGGTAATAAGTCAATAGATGCAAAGGTAAAAAAGATTGGCTATACTGAGACGGAATTGAAGCAAAAAGTTCGAGATATTGTATCAATGTCAAGTATACAAAAATATGAAAATACTGATACAGAGATAGAAAACAAGTTCAATGATTTTTTTATTAGATATGGTGTAAGTGAAGCAACATATTATATAAGAATAAAAGAATTTTTACAGCAGATAACAGTAGAGATTCTGGGTGCAGTTGGAAACGGACAGCCTTACTTATTGACATATGAGAGCATGAGTAAGATAAAGAATCGTATAGTTACCAATTATACTGATGAAAAATGGGAACCTAGTTTTTCTCAATTTAGAAGATTGAAGAAAGTAAATTTGGAAGATTTGGCAGTTATTAAATAATATGAAAAAATACATAAAAGAATTAGAGAAGATTTTTGAAGATGCCAATAAATCGTTTTTGAGAAAAAATGCTACGTTGTTCGAAACACGAGTTTCTGAAAGAACTTTGTGTGGAGCTTTGATGATAGAGCTACATGAAGTATTGAAGGGAACAAAGTTTTCGGATTATTTTGTAGATGTGGAGTACAATCGTAATATTGGTGGAACATTAAAAACATTGAAAAAGACCATTCGCGGCTTGGATGAACAAATTGTAACAATCAATTGTGATTTGATTGTGCATAGCAGAGGGCAAAATGCAATGTGTGACAACCTTATAGCATTGGAGATGAAAAAGTCAACAGGAAGGCAGGTTGACAAGGATAATGACAGAAATAGGATTGAATGTTTAACCAAAAGCCCAGAACAAGATGTATGGAGTTATGGTGGTAAAGCATTACCTGAGTATGTTTGTGGATATGGCTTAGGTATTTATTATGAAGTGAATTTTAGAAGAAAAATTATTTTGGTGGAGTATTACAAGGAAGGTTATTGTTATCGCCAGTACGAGATAAAAATAGAGTAAGAAAGATGGCCTTTTTGTAAAAAATGAAAGGAGAACGATTGTGAAGTGTTTTGTTTCAAGAGAATATAATTTAGCTCCTACTATATTGAATCAGATTCAGGAAGTTCTTGATGAATTGAAAATTCAATATTTTGACATATACTCACAAGATTACGGTGCGGATATTTCTTCGGGAGTAGTAAAATTAATTTCGAGTGCAGAGATTGTTATAGGAGTGATAACCCGAAACTCGACTAATGTTTTATATGAAATTGGCTTGGCAGTAGGAATGGGAAGGGGAGTATTTCTATTGCTTGATGATTCAGAAGAAATACCTTCGGATTTATATAATCTGACATATATAAAAATCAATGATAATCTTAGAGAAAACCTTATGTTGCCATTAAAATTTTTTGTGGATAAAAAAAGAAAGAAACCTCAGATTGATCATACAAAATATTATAAGAAAGGACTAGAAACTGAGTTTGCATCCAAAGATATCTATGTAGAAAGAGCTAAATATATTAGGGAAAATAGGGACGGAGCTGGATTTGAGCGTTTAGTTGCTGACTTGTTTGCGGAAATAAAGGATCAATATACAGCAGTGAAGTTTCAACAAACAGAAAAGAATGAAGAATATGATTTTGCTGTTTGGGTTGATGAATTGTTTGGAAAGATCGTGAATCCTATTAAATTTGAATTGAAATTAGGCGATATGTCTTTGAAGAGAATAGAAGCGCTGGTGAATAAATTGGCTAGGCAGACGAAAAATCAAGAACTTATTATTATTTTGTGCTGCGGTAAGGTGGAAAATTATTTAAATACAAATTCCAATGTTTTGGTAATTGAGTTTGAGGATTTTTTGGATAAAATAGAAAAATATGGTTTAGCACATGCTATATGGTATTATAGATGCTTGGGTGCTCATGGAAGGAGTTGTGAATAATGATTCCTTATGATACAGATAGAATTAAGCAGATTATGGATGAGAGCCAAAGTAGTAATTCAACATACGATAAAGGGAAAAAATTCGAGGATTTGGCATGCTACCTTTTTGAGAAGCTGCCTGGAATTACAATTGCGAAAAGAAATGCAATGAATCAATATGATACAGAGGAGATTGATGTATCAATATGGAATGATAAGTATGAAGATGGTTTGCCATTTATCAATAACATTTTTCTCGTGGAATGTAAAAATTGGAGTGGTTCTGTAGGAAGTGTAGATGTAAACTGGTTTGCAACTAAAGTTGAAGATAGAGGTTTGGATTTTGGAGTTTTGCTTGCTACTAATGGTATTACAAAAGAAAGCAATGAAATAAAAAGAGCACAGAGTATTTTGTCAGGATATTTGAGAAATCATATTCGTATTATTGTCATCGATAAAGAAGAAATACTTAGTTTAAACAACACAGAAGATATGGTTAGGATGATAAAAGGCAAAATCTGTGAATTGGTTGTTAATGGGTAAAATATGTTGTTTTATTTGTTTGATTTGATATAATATATTTGTGGCAACGCTTTGGCAACAGAAAATCAGTAAGCCAAAATAAAGTATGTAATAGAAGTAAAAAACCGACATTTTCGCAGCGAAACCTAAACAAAATAGTTTAATGTAAAACAACAACTTGCCGAGTTTGAATAACGGACTAAAATGCCGAAAGCCTGTATTTATGCGGGTTTCCGGCATTTGCTTTATCAAATGGCTCTAGTTTGGCTCTATTTGTGGGCGGGATAAGGGTTGCGAAAGCACTGATGGAGAAATAAAGGCATAATGGTAAGAAAAAAGTGATATATGCATCTTGGAAGCACAGCAATACTGAAAATTATAAGTTCAGCTGGAACAAAAAGTAAGTTATGTACTGGAGAATTCCGGGGATCTGTGGGGGGTAATTGCGGGAAAAAAGGGAAAAGCGTATAATGCAAGAAAATAATGTTTTCACAGTGTAAAATAGAGGAGAGAACTATCATGCAGAAAATACTGATTGTAGAAGATGATACAAATATCAATAATCTGCTTCAGGAAGCATTATCCAAAGCAGGCTATTCCTGTGAGCAGGCGTTTTCCGGAACTGAGGCAAAGCTGCTTTTGAATATGCAGGAGCATAGCTATGCACTGGTGTTGCTGGATTTGATGTTGCCGGGAATTACAGGAGAAGCAGTTCTGGAGGAAATACGGAAAAAGGGAAATCTTCCGGTTATTGTTTTGACTGCGAAAGATAGCTTGGATGAAAAGGTAAAGGTTTTAACTAGTGGGGCTGATGATTATATAACGAAACCTTTTGAAATCAGAGAGGTACTGGCAAGAATTCAGGTACAGCTTCGTCATATAGAAGAAAAGGAAATAAAAGAATCTAACCTTTCGTTCAGAGAGATGGTATTGAACAAAGCTACTTTTCAGGTCAGCATTGGTGGAAAAATACTTCCTAAGATAACAAGACAGGAGTTTGCAATTTTAGAATTACTGCTCAGAAATCCGAAGCAGGTTTTCAGTAAAGAGGACATTTTTGAATATGCGTGGGACGAACCATATATGGGTGAAACAAAAACTCTGGATGTACATATAAGCAATATTCGTAAAAAGATAAAAACAGTTACATCTGAGGAATATATTGAAACAGTCTGGGGAATCGGTTATCGTCTTCATCTATAATCTTTACTCTTTTTTTACTATTTATTTGCGTTTGATTAGGATTATTCCTTTATGATAAATGCAGATAAGAAAAAGGAGATGAAAAACTTGAGCGAAATGTTATTGGAAACAAGAAATTTGACTAAGCAATATGGACACCATAAAGCTGTGGACAGTGTCAATATGCATATTAAAAAAGGTGCTATTTATGGTTTTATCGGTCGGAATGGAGCTGGGAAGACAACTTGTCTGAAGATGATCGGTGGACTTTCCAAGCCAACTTGTGGAGAAATCGAGATGTTCGGATACAAGGGAAAGGATTTGCAAAAAGTTCGATCACGGATAGGATGTCTGATTGAGGCACCGGGACTTTATGGAAATATGACTGCATATGAAAATCTGAATATCAAATGCAAGCTGTTTGGAATAAAGAAAAAAAGTTATATTGAAGAAATATTGAGAATTATCGGTCTGGAGGATGTGGGAAAGAAAAAAACAAAACATTTTTCACTTGGAATGAAACAGCGTTTGGGAATTGGTCTTGCTTTGGTTGGAGAACCAGATTTATTAGTTCTAGATGAGCCAATTAATGGATTAGATCCACAGGGTATTGCAGAGATCCGGGATACGATTCAGAGACTTCAGAAAGAGAAGAATATGACAATATGCATTTCCAGTCATATTCTTGAGGAATTATCGAAGATTGCTACTGATTATGGAATTATTCATAATGGAAGTTTATTACAGGAAATTACAAGAGAAGAATTAATAAGAAGATGCAGTGAACGGATAGAGTTGACATTGGATCATCCGAAACAGGCGATTCCGGTGATGGATTCTATGGGATTTACCAACTATCAGGTAACAGATAAAGAGCATATTCATATTTTTGAACGATTGAATGAAAGTGCAGCGTTGAATATGGAACTTGCAAAGTCAGGAATTCCGGTAAAAGGGATTTCCATAACCAGTGAAGAACTGGAAACTTATTTTCTGAATCTGACGGGAGGTGCGGATCATGCTTAATATAATAAAAATGGATTTATACAGGATGCTTAAAACCAAAAGTATGTATGTAATTTGGATTGTACTGGCAGCAATATTATTGATTACAACATCTTTATGCAAGACAGATTATGAGCTTTTGACTGAAAAGGATGCCATGAAACAGGAGCAGGTTACTGAACCTACTGTGGATAATATTAATGTGGGAATGATGGTAACGCTGCCTACGGAGCCGGGAGAAAAAGTGACGGTATATGATATCTTTTTTGCCAATTCCCAAGGAAAATTGTATGCACTGCTTTTGGTGATTTTTACTGTTCTGTTTTCAACAGCGGATATCAGTAGCGGATATATTAAGAATATAGGAGGTCAGGTTAGAAATAGAGGAACTCTGATTTTTTCCAGGGCAATTGCCTTGGCTGTCTTTACGGTACTGACAATGGCAGGTGCATTCTTATTTCAGGCAGCGGCGAATGGTATTTTTTTCGGGGAATTGGAATGGGGAAATACAAAGGCAATTTTATCTTATTTTGTGACTGAACTGGCTCTTCATTATGCACTTGTGCTGATTTGTATGGCGATTGCAATTATTTTGAAAAATAATGTAATCAGCATGGTCATTGCTGTCTGTCTTACCATGAATGTAATGACCATTGTGTATGGGGTGATCAATAGTGCTATTCAAAAAATAGGAATTCAGAATTTCCAGATTTATAAGTATACGATAACAGGAAAATTATCACTGCTTCCTATGAATCCGAGTGGAAATGAGTGTTTGGCGGCATTTGGTGTGGCAATAGTGTTCATCGTTATGATGATATCAGTAAGCAGCGTTGTTTTTCAAAAGAGGGATATTTAACGGATGTATATCGTAATTGGGATATTAGCAGGAATTATTATCTTACAATTTATTATTATGTGGAAATACCAGCGGCAGGTGAAAGACATCTGCCGCCAATTGGCATTTATGATGAAACATGACAGTAACATGTTGATTAACCATGAATTTGATGTGGGTGGAATAGGAAAGCTTTCTGACAAGTTGAATGAGCTTTTGGAACTGCGAAGAAAAGAGAAGCAGCACTATCAGGAGAAAGAAGCTCTGATTGCGGACACTTATACAAATCTTTCTCATGATATCCGCACACCACTGACATCTTTGGACGGATATTTCCAGCTAATGGAAGAATGTGAAAATATAGAGGATCAGAAACGTTATTTAAGCATTATCCACGAAAGAATTCATAGTCTGAATGAAATGTTGGAAGAACTTTTTATGTTTACAAAGTTAAAAAACGAATCTTACAGTCTGGAATTGACATTGTGCTGTATGAACCGGATTTTGAAAGAAACAGTTTTTTCATACTATGATGAATGGGTAAGAATGGAAATTCAGCCGGATATTCAGATTACGGAAGAACAGTTGTATATACATGGAAACAGGCAGGGACTCCGCCGTGTTATCCAGAATGTGATAAAAAATGGGCTGGATCATGGAGAAAAGAAGATTAGCATTGTGTTGGAACGTGATCAAAATCAGGCGGTGCTTAGAATCAGCAATCAGGTTACACATCCAGAACAGATTAATATAGATCAGGTATTTGAGCGCTTTTATAAAGCAGATGTTGCCAGAAGTAAAACATCTACCGGATTGGGACTATCTATTGCAAAGGAGTTGGTTAGTCGGATGGATGGAGAGATTGAAGCAAAAATAGAAAAAAAAGAGTTTATTGTTGAAATGAACTTTCCAATTGTAACCGATGCTAAATAGTATTTTGCGACGTAGAGGGATAATCAATAATTTTTATTTATCTTTGCAGAAGCATTAGCTCTTATGTTAGGATACTATCTAAGGAAAGTACTCATGACAGGACGTTAAGCATCTGGGGGACGCTTGTTTAGCACCGACCGAAACAGAGTGTAGAGGTGGCGTCGATGACGGCTTATGAGATCATTTCGATTTTCATTGGGATATTAGCATTGTTGATGTCCTTTGGTAGCTTGATTGTAGCGTTGTTTGCCTTTATCGATAAAGAGAAAAGCTCTTCGAGGAAGAGCAGACGAAAATAAAAATGCCTATCCTGTCTGCCAACAGAGGAGTTTGAGTAGTAGCCACAAGTCTTGGAACCCGCTAAACAAGCGGCTTCCGAGACTTTTTGCTGTTTAACTAAGGGGATTTTATGCCTTCTTTTCCTCCTCATACTCTTTAATCGTTTCTTCCAAAATATCGCATGCCGTTTCCACGGTCATCTTGCAGCGGTATTCCGGCTTGAAGGACTGGGGCTTGATGTCCTTGCACAGGGTGGAACCGTATTTTGCATTGAATTTGCGCATCAGCTTCATGACAACGGGGCGGATGTCCTCACTTTCGTGAGCCTTGGCTTCCACGTACTTCATGGATAAAACGGAAGCGGCGGCAAGCACGGCACCGCAGGTGTTTCCGCACTGGATACCGGCGCCGTAAGCACCGACCATAATCATATCCCTGTCGTGAAGCTTCAGGTCATAATAATCATTGGCAGCCCGGAGCAGGGTCTCCGCGCAGTTGTAATTCTGCTCAAAATAGTACTTCTGGTAAACATCTTTTAACATAAACATTCTCTCCTTTTTCTTGATGTATTTAATTGAATATTAAATTACCTTATGCTCCAGCCATTTCCGGGAATGGAACCGAATGGTAAAGATAATGGCGCGCAGGCTCCAGTCGGCGAACATGCCAATCCACACGGCAATGGGACCGAAGCCCCAGACACGGCAGAGGTAAATGCACAGGCTGACACGGCAGAGCCACATGGTACAGCAGGAAGTAATCATGGAAAATTTCACATCCCCGGCAGCACGCATGCCGTATGCCGGAATAAAGGAAAGCACCCAGGAAATAGGCTTGGTAATTGTAATGAAAATAACCATGTTGAAACAAAGCTTGGCACTTTCCGCTTCCATACCGCCGAGCATGGTAATTGGTTTCGTGAGCGCAAGGACAATGAGACAGCTTGCAATAATGACGATTTCCGCCAGCCGGGAAAGCTTCTTTATATAGTAAACGGCTTCGTCTTTTCTGCCCGCTCCCAGGCATTGTCCCACAACGGTCATCAGACCGATGCCGATGCCCATGGCAGCTACACCGTTTAACATTTCCAGAATATTGGTCATGGCCTGGGCGGCAATGGCGATGGTGCCCAGCGTGGAAACCGTAGACTGAATGGCCAGTTTGCCAAACTGGAACATACTGTTTTCAATGCCCGAAGGAATACCAATATACAGGATATTTTTAATTAAGGAAAAATCCGGCCGGATGGACAGATAATTGCGGACGGAAATGGGTTCCTTGTCTCCGCGAAGCTGCCAGATAACGACCACGGCACAGAAAATCCGGGAAATCAGAGTGGAAATGGCAGCACCGGCAACGCCCATATTCAGCCCAAAGATAAGTATAGCATTTCCGCCGATATTTAGAAAGTTGGAAATGACGGATATAATCATGGGCCTGCGGCTGTCGTTCTGCGCTCTCATAATGGAAGCTCCCGCATCGTACAGACCGATAAACGGGAAGGAAAGCAGGGTAAACAAAAAATAAGACTGGGAGTTTGCCATAACGTCGGCTTCTACTTTTCCGAAAATAAAGTGCAGCAAGGGGACACGGAAAAGCAGGCAGAGCAGGGAAAGGGCTGTGGAAAGCACTGCCATTACCAGCAATACCTGCCGGGCAGCATGATTGGCGCTCTTTTCGTTGTGGCTTCCAAGATATTGGGAACAAAGTATGGCGCCGCCGGCAGCCAGGGCAGAAAGCGCCTGGATAACCAGCACGTTTATGGAGTCCACAAGAGACACGGCGGAAATGGCGGCAGAGCCCACGTTGCTTACCATCATGGTGTCCACGGTTCCCATCAGGCAGCTTAAGAGCTGCTCCACAATAATGGGAATGAGGAGCTTTTTAAGGTCCAGATTGCTGTATATATGGTCGGAGTTGTTCATAGGTAAAGCTTCTTTCTGTGATGTTTCTGCAAATGCAGAGGTATTATAGCACGATTCTTTGGAAAATCATATCCCCAAATCTTCCATAAAACAATAGCGGAAAACACTTGCGAAGAGCCCCTGTTTACGTTACATTTACAGTAAAGAAAAGAAACTCAGGAGGAAAACCTATGGAAATCAGTGCAAGTGTAAAATATGTAGGAGTGAATGACCATCAGGTGGATTTGTTTGAAGGACAGTACCGGGTACCGAACGGTATGGCATACAATTCTTATGTGATTATGGATGAAAAAACAGCGGTCATGGATACGGTTGACGGCTCTTTCAGCGAAGAATGGCTGCAGAATCTGGAAACAGTATTGGAGGGAAAGACACCGGATTATCTGGTTATCCAGCATATGGAGCCCGACCATTCCGCCAGTATACCGGCATTTTTGGAAAAATACCCGGAGGTAACGGTGGTTTCCACGGCTATGGGTTTTAAATTTATGGAGCAGTTTTTCCCGGAATATTTTGCCAGGGCAGGCATAGAAAAGAAACTTGTAGCAGCAAACGGCGGAACACTGGAACTTGGTGAACACACCCTGCACTTTGTGTATGCGCCCATGGTGCACTGGCCGGAAGTTATGATGACGTATGAGTCCGCAGAAAGAATTCTTTTTGCAGCGGACGGATTCGGAAAATTCGGAGCTCTGGATGTGGAAGAGGACTGGACGGACGAAGCCAGACGTTATTATATCGGGATTGTGGGAAAATACGGCGCACAGGTGCAGGCGGTCTTAAAAAAGGCGGCCACATTGGATATCCGGACAATCTGTTCCCTGCATGGCCCGGTATTAAAAGAAAATCTGGGATTTTATCTGGAAAAATATGATAAGTGGTCTTCCTATCAGCCGGAAGAGGCAGGCGTTGTGATTGCCTATGCGTCCGTTTACGGAAATACCCGTAAGGCAGCCGAATATCTGGCGGAAAAACTGGCAGAGAAAGGACAGAAAACGGTTCTGTACGATTTGGCAAGATGCGACAAAGCAGAAGCCATAGCGGATGCGTTCCGTTATGACAGACTGGTGCTGGCGGGAATTACCTATAACGGCGACCTCTTCCCCTGCATGCGTGCCTACATCGAGGGGCTGACCGAGCGCAGTTACCAGAACCGTAAGGTTGCAGTTGTTGAGAACGGAACTTGGGCGCCCCTGGCAGAAAAAATCATAACGGGCATGTTAGAAAAGAGCAAAGACATTACCTTTGCCGAAACGAAGGTATGCATCCGCTCCGCCATGAATGAGCAGAATAAGGCAGAATTGGAAAAATTAGCCGAAGAACTGGCAATTTTGCTCTCTTAGAAATAAATCAATAATCCCAATAGAGCGGCAATCAGCACCGGTATGGAAATACGGATACCATAGCTGATGTACTTGCGGAAGGAAAAGGGAATGCCCATTTTGTTTAAGATGCCGGACCACATAATCCCGGCAAGGGCGCCGAGCGGCGTGAAATAGGCGCCAATGTTGGAGCCGATGATACTGGCATATGCCGCAGGCAGGCGGTCGGCTTCCGGCAGGTGGCTTACAATGGAGCTGAATGCCACGGACATGGGAATGTTATTCATGACATTGGCAGCTAAAAAGGAAGCTATGCCGTACTTCCAGACAAGATGGTCCGTGCCGAAAAAGTCGCTGACTATGGTCGTTACCTGATAGCGGTCAAGGGTTAAAACCAGAAGGAACATGGACAGTACGAAGGGAATCAGCTCCCAGGGGGCACGCATGATGGTGTGAAGGAGGACACGCTCTTTCACACCTTTTTTCTTTTTATAAATAGTAACACAAAGAAACAGGCTTACGGCAAAGCCTAAGGTGATGTACCACATTTCCAACCCGATGTAGGAGGATAAAATCAACAGAATGGTGCAGAAAACAAGGTGCAGCAAGCCGATGATGACCAGCCCTTTGTCACGGATTGCCGGTTTTTCTTCCTTTATGGAAATAGGCTGAGACAGCGGTTTTCGGAAAATCATCAGTAACAGAAGAAAAGCTGTTATGCCGGCAAAAAGTGTGGGAAGCAGCATGTGTGCCGTATAGGTACCAAAGCCGATGCCGTTTGCCGTAGCCAGGTAAATATTGGTAGGGTTGCCGATGATTAACATCATGCTCCAGGTGTTGGCGGCAACAAATTCACCGAACAGATACGGCATGGGGTCAATTTCCGCTTTTTTAGAAAAATAGCAGATAAAAGGCGTAAAAGTTAAAATAATAATGTCGTTGCTGGTAAATACCGTCAGCACGGAAACCAGCAGAAACAGGACACAGAACAGCCGGAGCTGGCTGGTTTTGGCAAATTTTAAGGAAATGCCGGCAATGTAGGAGAAAAAGCCAACCTCATCCAGATAAATGGAAAGCGTGGTCATGGAGATGAAAAGCGTCAGAATTTTCAAGGGGTTGATGCTTCCGGAAGAAGTCAGTCCTTCCCACATGACCGGGAGAGGCAGCAGGCGGAAAAGCAAAAGGGCAATGCTGCCAAGCACCGGAGCCGTCCAGTAAAAAATGCGGATATGGTATTTTCCTATATTTATGGAGGGATTGGTCAGGACGGTAAGCACAAGAGCAACGCAGACCAATCCGGCAATGATACATACGGAGTACATGTTTCCTCTCTTCCGCAGCCTAAAAGGAAAGCTGCAAGGTAAAATATTTCCGCAGCAGACATCCTGTTTGCCGGGAATGTTATTAAGAGCATTGTACCACAGACAAAGAAATGTTAGAATAAAAAAAGATGTTTACGCAGGGAAATTTTCGATAGAATTATTGTCACATGAGATACAAGGTATGGGGTAGAAAGATGAATGCAACGGAAGAATTACGATGGGGATTGGAAACAGCTTATATTGATGGAACGATAGCTTCGAATATGGCATTTAAGCCGCAGTTTGTTTCCAACAATTATAAAGAAGGTAAAAAAGTTCTTTCTTCTATAGAAGATGAACTTTTGGTATGTGAACAATTTCAGATTAGTGTTGCGTTTATCACTATGGGCGGAATAGAGCCATTATTACAAACGTTAAAGGAATTGGAGAAAAAACATATTCCGGGGCAAATTCTTACCACTAATTATTTGAATTTCAGTGAGCCTAAGGCACTGGAAAAGCTGCATGCACTTCAAAATATTACCTTAAAAATGTACGATGTAGAGAGTGCGGAGGAAGGGTTCCATACGAAGGGATACATTTTTAAGAAGGAAGAGATTTATCGGATTATTATAGGCAGCTCCAATATGACGAAATCTGCTCTTACTACAAACAAGGAATGGAATACCAAAATTATATCAACAGAGCAGGGAGAAGTCGCCGGAGAGATTATAAAGGAGTTTGATGATTTATGGCATTCGTCGTATGCTTTAGAATTTGATACTTTTTATGAAAATTATAAAGAAAAATATAATATTATTAAACGTCAGCGTGAGATTGCCAAGCAGGAACAGGTTACTTCCTTAGAAAAATATAAGTTGCAGCCAAACAGTATGCAGGTGGGATTTATTTCTAATTTGCGTAAGATACTGGAGTCGGGAGAAAAGAGGGCTCTTTTAATTTCAGCAACCGGTACCGGAAAAACCTATGCATCCGCTTTTGCTATGAGGGAATTAGGCTTTAAGAGAGTTCTTTTTCTGGTGCACAGAGGACAACTGGCAAGACAGACTAAGAAATCTTATGAAAAGGTATTCGCAAACACCGTATCTATGGGTTTGGTAGGAGCGGGATACCACGACTATAATAAAGACTATATTTTCGCAACGGTTCAGACTCTCAATAAGGATGAACATCTTATGGAATATAAACCGGATGCTTTTGACTGCATTGTTTTGGATGAGGCACATCATACTTCTGCAGATACCTATCAAAAGGTAATGAAATATTTTACTCCCAAGCTCTGGTTGGGAATGACGGCAACACCTGATAAGCGTGATGACAATATTGCAGGAAGAAATATATATGAAATATTTCATTACCAGATAGCATATGAAATTCGTTTGCAACAGGCTATGGAGGAAAATCTTTTATGTCCGTTTCACTACTTTGGAATTAGTGATATAGCTATGCTGGGCGACAAACAAGTTAATACAAAAAAGATAACAGACAGAGATTTTAATATGCTGACAGGAGAGGAAAGGGTAAAGCATATTGTAGAACAAGCGCATTATTTTGGATACAGTGGAGAAAAGGTAAAGGGGCTTGTATTTTGCAGTCGGATTGAAGAGGCAGTAGCTTTATCAGAAAAGTTTAATCAGACGATAAATCCGGAGACAGGCAAAGTTTTCAGAACTATGGCACTGAGCGGAAAAACCTCGGAAGAAGAAAGGCAGAGGGCTTTTGAAAGACTGGCTATGAATGAAGAGGAGGCCGATAAAAGTAATATACCGCTGGACTATATTTTTTCAGTGGAAATCCTGAATGAAGGTGTGGACATTGTGGAAGTAAACCAGGTTATTATGCTTCGACCGACAGAGTCTCCTATTGTATTTATTCAGCAATTAGGTCGTGGTCTTAGAAAGGCAGCAGGAAAAGAATTTGTTGTTGTGTTGGATTTTATAGGCAATTATAGCAATAATTTTATGATTCCCATTGCTTTATCCGGAGACCGTTCGTATAATGCGGATACCATTCGAAAATATGTAATCAGCGGGAACAATACCATTCCGGGGGCATCCACGGTACATTTTGACGAAATCGCAAAGGATAAAATATTTGCGTCTATAGACAAGATAAAGGGAATGAAAACAATCATTCGAGACAGCTATGTATCTCTGAAAAATCGTTTGGGCAGAGTTCCCTACCTTTTGGATTTTTATGAAAATGGAGAAGTAGACCCACTGGTAATTATTAAGGAGTATAAAACATATCAGGCTTTTCTGAAGTCCATGGAAAAGGAAAATTATCAGGGAAAGTTTACCGATGATGAGATTACGACATTGGAATACCTGTCCAAAACGGTGCTGAGTGGCGCACGTCCATATGAATTGGAGATATTAAGAAAGCTGTTGAAGGAGGGAACTGTCAACTTTGAAAAGTTCGACAATGATTTTGCAGTTACATATGGCTATCATGTCAATTTAGACTCCTTTGATAATGCCGTGGAAGTGCTTCAGGGAAAATTTGTTAGCAAAGAGGAGGAATATCAGAAGTATTCTCATATGGATATTTTGTGCAGAGAGGAAGACAGAAGGTTAAAAAGGCTGATAGGTTTTGCAAAAAGGCTTGAAAATGCAGAATTCTTAAGACAGGTTGACGATATTGTAGAGGTGGGATTGAAACGATATGCGGATAAGTATGAAGCAGGTGTAACCGAAAAATCCCCTTTTGTCATATATGAAAAATATTCCAGACGTGATGTAAGTCTTCTTATGAATTGTGGAAAAGATTTATCTTCTACTATGTATGGAATGAAACGAATTGGGGATGATACCTTTATTTTTGTAACCTACCATAAAGAGGAAAGTACAGATGATAAAAATTATATAGACGGAAAACCCGATTATGCGGATGCTTTTGAGGATAACATGATATTTCTTTGGGATTCCCAGATGGGACGAGGCACCGAAAGCTCGTATGTGGAGGACGTAGTTCAAGCGAAACGCAAACATCTTTTTGTGAAGAAAAGTGATGCAGAAACCGGCTTTTATTATATGGGACAATTTGATGTAATGGATGTCAAAGCAGCAAAGAAAAAGGATAATACCGGAAAAATGAGGGACATTGCAAAATTACGGATGAAAATGCACCATGCGGTGAGAGAGGATTTGCTGCGGTATCTGCAAAGTAATATACCGACAATGGAGGAAAAAGCACAATGAAAACAATCAGAGTAGTGGCGGCCGTGATAAAGGCTGTAAATAAAGAGGGCAGTCCCATTATTTTTGCGACTCAGAGAGGTTATGGGGAAATGAAGGACGGCTGGGAGTTCCCCGGTGGAAAAATCGAAGAGGGGGAAACTCCGGAGCAGGCATTAAAACGGGAAATCATGGAAGAACTGGATACGGAAATAGCTGTGGGAGATTTTATAGAAACGGTAGAATACGATTACCCTGCGTTTCATCTTTCCATGGACTGTTTCTGGTGTACCATCGTGAAGGGGGACCTTGTCCTGAAGGAGCATGAGGCGGCAAAATGGCTTACCAAGGAACAACTTAACGAGGTTGCCTGGCTGCCGGCAGACATTACTTTAGTGGAAAATATAAGGAAGGCACTGTAGACACTATCTATACAGGAAAATCAAAATTGGACACCGTTTATTTTGCAAGGAATACCCTCGGTTACAGCTATTTCTTTATAATGACAGGCATTGGCGGTATCTATTAACAGATTGCAGTTGTTTCTTGCGCAGGATTTCAGTATGGATTTTTTGTGTGTACGGTCGTAGATATATTCTTTCTTGCGGATAAGTTTTGAGGTGTTGTCAAAAGCAAAAACAAAGCGAATGAGTTCCACATCCTGATGCGGCATGTATTTTTCTTTGCTTTGCTGAATACCGGCACTTTCGTCTATCCAGGTGCATATGCAATACTTTTCCATGGTAATATTGGCATTAACGGAAATTTTGTTGTTGGATACCCAGCCGAGCATATAGCCGGTGTTGATGTCAGTAAGAAGAATGTCAACATTATTGAGTTTGGTGGAGCTTAGGGATGGATTGTAATTGAGTGTCAACGGCCCGCTGTTTTTCCAAAATATATCCGTACTTTTGGTAAAATTGAGAGCTTTTTTGTACATTTTGGAATTGAGAGATATGTGATTTGGAATAATGGATGTGCTTATAGGATTTCTGCCGATGATGTCATTGAAGAGATACTGCGGTCTGTTATAACCATGTGATCGGTATGTGTTATTTTGAATACCCATCAGATGTGGAAAATTAGCTTTCTCACCAAGGAGAATAAAGCTATTTTCATTATAGGTAATGACAAGATAAAAAGTCTTCAAGTAATTTACATGGAAGAAATCCGCACATAATTGAATATCGGTAAGATTCATATGTGTATCATTTCTCCTTTGAAAAACAGAAGCTCCTGGAATTATCCAAGAGCCTTGTTACCGGCAATCGTTCACGATTATTTTTTTATCAGGGGAGTGCCCGGAACAGCCGATATGTTTCCCTCAGCAAGTGAGCCTGATTTGTTTGTAAAACATATTATACACAATTTTAGAAAAATGTCTACTATAAAATGAAAAAATAAAAATGTATACATAATAAGCAAGGAAAACACTATGAACCCTACATTAAAAAAGCAATTAGCCATCGATTTCTGCTGTACAGAGGAAGCGGTGGAGAGGAAAGAAAACATATTTACGGAATATACGCCGCTAACAGGAAGAAGAATTTTCAAAGAGGGAGAATGCTTCTTAAAGGCTGCGTGTGTACAGGGGAAAATTCTGGCAACGGGAAACACGGAAATTATAAAATGGATGAGTACAAGATATGCCCATAGAAGCGGTGCCTGGTTTATGGACTATGAAAGCCTTCGGGAATTAGATGAAAAAATGCGGGAGTTTGGCTATCGCATCGGGCAGGCACATCCTTTTTACATTGCAGAGAAGAAAACGGAAGTAAATACGGAAGGCTTTGTTATCCAAAAATTCGTTGGGGAAGAAATCGAACAATTCCGCGGAGATAACCGTCTGGGAGAGGCATTCCTCTTTGAAGAGGTACCCAAGGACGAAATAGGAATAGCCGCTTATAAAGACGGAGAACTTCTGGGGATGGCGGGTGCCACCAGCGACAGCGACCGGATGTGGCAGATTGGCATAAATGTGATGCCGGAGGCAGAAGGAATGGGCGTCGGTTCCATGTTGGTAACGCTGCTTAAAAATGAAATTCTGGATTTGGGAAAATTGCCGTTTTACGGAACTGCCATGTCCCATATAGCATCCCAGAAAGTAGCGCTGAAGGCGGGATTTTATCCGGCATGGGCGGAACTGTGTTGTGAGAAAATATGTGAAAAATAAAGCAAAGCGAGGACAGAATTTTGGAAGAAACAAATCACAAGCGCCGCGTGCGCTACGCTGGAAAATATCCGAAAAAATTTGAGGAAAAATACAAGGAACACAGTCCGGAGAAATATGCGGATACGGTGGCGAAGGTCATCGAAAAAGGCTCCACACCGGCGGGCATGCACATCCCCATTATGGTGCAGGAAATCCTTGATTTCCTGGAAATAAAACCGGGGCAGCAGGGGCTTGACTGCACGCTTGGATATGGCGGTCACACCGGCAAAATGCTGGAACAATTAGGGGGACAGGGAAGGCTGATTTCCCTGGATGTGGATCCGATTGAATCCGAGAAGACCGTAAAAAGACTGCGTGAGTCCGGCTTTTCGGAAGATAATTTTATCTTCCGGCTGATAAATTTTGCCAATATTGACAAGGTTGCGGAGGAATGCGGCAAATTTGATTTTGTACTGGCGGACCTTGGCGTTTCCTCCATGCAGATTGATGACCCGAAGCGAGGATTTTCCTATAAAACGGAGGGACCATTAGACCTGCGGCTAGACCCCACCCACGGGGACAGTGCGGCGGAGCGGCTGCATCAGATTACCCAGAAGGAATTTGCAGGCATGCTTACAGAAAATTCGGATGAACCCTTTGCGGAAGAAATAGCGGCTAAGGTTTTCTTCAAGATGAAAACCGGAGCGCCCATGAACACCACTACGGAGCTGCGGCAGGCGGTAGAAGAAGCGCTTCTTAAAATCCCTGCAAAGAATTTCCCCGGAGAGGACAGGACGGAAGCAGTGAAAAAATCCTGCGCCCGCACATTTCAGGCGCTGCGCATCGATGTAAACAGCGAATTTGAGGTGCTTTACAGCTTTTTGGAAAAGCTGCCGGGCATCTTAAAGCCGGGAGGCAGGGTTGCTGTTCTGACCTTCCATTCCGGCGAAGACCGTCTGGTAAAAAAAGCATTTAAGGAAGGAAAGAAAGCGGGAATTTACACGGAAATTTCGGAAGAAGTTACCAGGCCCTCCGCAGAAGAATGCCGGAGAAATCCAAGGGCAAAATCCACGAAGCTCAGATGGGCTGTCGGCGGTTTCTGTTTGACAGACAACAGATAGATTTGGTAAAATAGACATAGTATCACGCAATCAGGGGAAAGTTGTGTAAGGACAGGGATATTCTATGAGAAAAAGACGTAGGGCTCTAAATGCCATTATAATGAGTATTGTTATGACGGTAGGGTTGTTCTTCGGAATGGAAGATACTTTGACGGTCTATGCGGAAGTGATTACCGTAACGAACAATATGACCATCAATACGGAGACGGAGGACGACTACCATCTGAGCGGCGATAGCCGGCTTAATGTCGGAAGTCAGGGGAAAGTCAAAGGAAAAATCTACTGCTCCGGCGGCGTTGTGGTAAATGAGGGCTATGTCCGTGCGGTGGAAAGCAGCTTTGCGGACTTCTATAATGAAAGCGGGGCAACTGTGGACAGTATCCAGGCAGGATACGGTACGGTTGTCAACAAAGGGGATATTACAAATCTTGGACTGGCTGCCAACAGTTCCACGTATGCATCTGTTCTGGAAATGAACGGAGGCAAAGTGGGTACGGTCAGTAGTAACGGCAGTATGGGTCTTCCTCAAATAAAATTATCTTCGGGAACCATTCAGAATCTAAATGTCAGCTGTGACCTGCAGGCATTGGGGACAGCTAACGTGGACAATCTGGGAGGTTCCGTCACATTAAGCGGCTCCGGTACGGTTCATGTCGGCGGGACATTGAATCTTGCGGGAGATTATTCGGGCACATCAGCTATTCTCAGTGTTGATAAAAATACTCAGATTACCATTGCTGCGGGAAGCAGGATAAAAGTTTATTACAACAATCATGCCTATGTGCTTGGCACCCCGGGAACCGGTACCCTGACAGAATTGGCGGGTCGGACGGTTAACGTGGCTGCTGAGCTGGAAGATACCATAGACTGGAGCAGCAGTACGTCTGTCCCTACAGGAAAATTCCTTTTCGGGGATGAGGTTACAGCGACCTTTACGGCAGCAGACGGCTATTGCTTCCCAACGGGGTATGCGGCATCGACGAGTGGAAGCGGAAGTATATCCACCAAGAGAAACAGTATGACAAAAATTACCGTTACCTATATTTTTGCAGAGGAAATGGCGGATACGGTTACCGTGACACTTCCTCCCGCAGAAGAAAAAACACAGCCGGAGACGGAAACCGGGACCAGAAGTGTGACGGTAGCGGATTTGTATTACGGTACACAGCCTTCGCCCAGAGCGGAGTCGTCCACCAATGGGACAGAGGGAGTTATCTATGAATATAAAATCCGCGGAGCAGCGGATTCCACATATTCGACCAGTGTGCCGGAACAGGTAGGGGCATATACCTTGCGGGCAACCTTTCCCCGCAAAGGCCATTATACAGAGACCACGGCAGTATGTGATTTTTCTATTTATTATCTGCCGGTACCGGAGAATCCGTGCACAATTTCCGGAAAGATCGGAAAAAATAATTTTTACATTTCCAGACTGGAGGTTACGCCACCGGAGGGCTATAAAATTACAGACACCGATGGAGGAGAATACAAAGACAGTATTCTTGTGGGGGACGAAAAGGCACCTGCGGCAATTTACCTGATGAGGCAGAAGGATGGGGCGAAAACAGCAGCCATACCCTTCGGAACATACAAAATAGACATTACACCGCCCCGGATTGAAGCGGAAAACGGAAAAGAGTACTTTGCGGATTATAAAGAGATAAGCATTTCTGACCTGCGTCTTGACGGTATCAGTGTTAATGGGGAGAGGGTAGATTTCGGAGGAACATCCTGTACGGCGGAGCTTTCTTCCAATGACGAGAGCACGGAATATGTAATCCGGGCGGTTGACGAAGCCGGAAACGAAAGCACGGTTACGGTTATTATCTCAGCAGAATGGCTTAAAACAGGTATCGTACCGGCAGACAGAGTTCTTAAGCTGAATCCGCAAAGAGAATATAAATTAGGGAATGGCTCATGGAAGGTCAGCGGAGACAATAATGTTTACAATGGCGGACAGACATTCTATGTGGGCAGCAGGGGCAGTTATACCTTTACCGTGAATTAGCCAGCCTGCGGTGCAGAAGGAGAACAGGATGAAGAAACTCGATAAAAAACGCTTGCTTATTGCTCTGACAGCAGTGGTGTTAGCGGTCATTGGTTTTGTTGTATTTTTTTTCCTGAGGAAGGATACATACCGGATTATCAAGGTTTATGAAATAAATGGTACATCCAGGGTAAAGAGAGGAAGCCTTGAGGATCTGGAGCCCTTTGCCAACATGCTTTTACAGTCGGGGGATACCGTGAATGTGGATACGGGAACCATGACTTTGCGGCTGGATGAAGACAAATATGTGTATGCGGAAGAAAATACGGAGTTTTCAATAGAGGCAGCCGGGAACAGTAAAGAAGGCAGAACAACCATAGAATTAAAGAAGGGCGCCATCGTAAATGAAATCCGCCAAAAGCTTGGTGAGGGCTCATCTTATGAAGTGAACACACCCAATGCTACCATGTCCGTAAGGGGCACAACCTTCCGGGTTGAAGTAACGTATGATCAGAACGGAACCTGTTATACAAGGATTACCGTGACGGACGGCAAGGTGGTTACCCGCTTAAAATATGAAGACGGAAGTGTGGCGGAGGAGGAAGTAGCGGTAGAAAAAGACGGGGAAGTCATCATCTATCGTGACAGCACCACAACGGACTATGTAAAGGATATTCCCGGGGAAGATGCCGGGGAAAACAACGGTAACGAAGCGTCAAAGGCAGACGGAACCGATGCCTGCACCGTTACCTTTATGTACGATGGAGAGGTATTCTGCACGCAGACGGTACAGAGCGGAACGTGTGCATCAATGCCGTCCCTTATGCCGGAGAAAGAAGGCAGGTGGGATTATGATTTTACAAAGCCTGTGGAGCAGGATATTGTAATAAAATGGAAATAAGCTTCAGAAACGGAATATACGGTGAAAATCCGGAAAGGTAAGGGAGCATATCTTGGATATCGGGAAATTAAAATCAGTCAGAACAATCCGGGAGTTCTTTGAACTGAAGGATGGAACAGAAATAAAGGAAGGAACGCGTTCCTTTCTGGAAGCCATGACGGAAGTGAGGATAGACCCGGGCTGTGACATTGTTACCGTAGGACATGACAGTGAGGACGGCATGTACATTATTTTAAGCGGGACAGCAGATGTTTACAGTGCGGAAAACACCCTGATCAATACTCTTTCCGAAGGTGATTTTATCGGCGAACTGGGACTTATTAATGAGGACTGCAGGAAGGCTACCGTGCGTGCAAGGGATGAAGTGGTGTGCGCCAACATAGCCAAACCGCTTTTCGACAGACTGGCAGCCGAAAACCGTAAGATATACGGCACCTTTATGAATATGCTTTATAACAAAACCACGAAGCTGGTAACGGAGAGGGAAAGAATCCGGTCGGAGCTGGCAATCGCTACCCGGATTCAGACAGGATGCCTGGAAGATGATTTTACCGTATTTGAACGGCTGCCGGATGTGAAACTCACGGCCCGTATGCGTCCGGCAAAGGAGGTTGGCGGTGATTTCTATGATATGTTTCTGATTGATGAAAACCATCTGTGTTTTCTGATTGCGGATGTATCGGGTAAAGGAATACCGGCTGCTCTTTTTATGAGTATGGCAAAAACCCATATCAGAAACTATGCGACATTGGGACTGCCCCTTTCCGAAGTGGCGTACCGTGCCAACAACCAGCTTTGCTATAAGAATGAAGAGTCCATGTTTGTAACGGTATTTATCTGTGTACTGGATCTTACCTCGGATACGGTGACATTTGTCAATGCAGGACACAATCTTCCTTTTCTGCAGAGCGGAAACTCGGATTTTGTCAAAATAAAGGCAAAAGCCAATATGGTTTTTGGCATGATGGAAGATATGCCATACAGAGAACAGACATTTACCCTGAAAAAGGGAGACTGTCTGTATCTGTATACGGACGGTGTGACAGAGGCATTAAACCCTTCCGGTGAATTTCTGGGTGACGGCAGACTGGAAGAGATGCTGAACCGGAACAGGGACAAGACCGGATCGGTAGATGATTTTACGGACACCATGTACCGGGAAGTAGACAGCTTTGCGGATGGAGAAATGCAGGCAGATGATATTACCATGGTGTTTGTGAGCAGGCAGTAAACAGGAAGGAATAGATTGCAGAGGGGTTGCATGAAAAAAACAGTCAGAATTATTGCAGAATGTTTCGTAGTCTTTGTGTGCGTTTTTTTGTTGACGGTGTGGAATCTTTTTTCCCCGCTGGATTATATTTTACGGGATGGGCTGTATCAGAGACCGAGAGGCGTTTCCGGTGATATTAAAATTATCGGGATTGATGAAAGAACACTGGAGAGACTGGGACCTGTCGGCACCTGGTCCCGCAGCTGCTATGCAGATTTGCTTGACAGGCTGAATGAGGATGAGGAAACCAGACCGCTCGTAATCGGGTTTGATATTATCTTTTCCGGAAATGTGGACGAAGAAGGAGATCAGGCATTTGCAGACAGGGCAGAAAAGGGCGGAAATGTGGTAACGGCATCCCAGCTTTTATACAGTGAGAAAGCGGAGATGGATGAAAACGGAATCCCATATTACAGGATAACAGGCGAAGTGCTGCCTTATGAGGCCTTGAGAAAAGCCGCAATAAGCGGTTATACAAATGTGGCACAGGATTCGGATGGAACGGTCCGCCGCATTCTGGTGGAGCAGGATTACAAGGGCGAAAGCAGGATGATGTTCTCACAGGTAATTTATAACAGGTACTGTGATGAAAAAAAGATAGAGCCCGAAACGGTAAAACAGGACAAAACCGGAAGAACACTGATAAATTATTCCGGAAAGCCCGGAGACTATGAATACATATCCTTTGTGGATGTGCTTGACGGAAAAATTGACACACGGATTTTTAAGGACTGTATTGTACTGGTAGGGGCATATGCAGCCGGGATGCAGGACAATTTTCATGTGCCGAACGGTCACAGCAGGCAGATGTTCGGAGTGGAAATTCATGCCAATATCCTGCAGGCATTTATGCAGGGAAGATTTTCCGTAAACGGAAATCCCTATATAGCGGGTATACTGGCGGGACTTTTCTGTGCCCTGGTGCATTTTCTGTTCCGGAAAATGAAAATAGCCGGAGCGACTATTCTCCTGGCGGCATCCGTTTTTGCAGGGCTGGCAGTATGTACCGTGCTCAACAACAACGGTATCACCGTCAGTATTTTGTACGTGCCGTTTATGCTTACCGTCTCCTACATATACTGTCTGGTATTCCGTTATCTTGCAGCAAAGCTGAAGCAGCGAAAGGTATTGAACGCCTTCAAAAAATATGTGGCGCCGCAGGTTGTGGAGGAAATCGCAAAGAAGGGTGATTTCCGGATAAAACTCGGCGGGGAAAACAGGGATATAGCGGTTCTCTTTGTAGATATAAGGGGCTTTACCACTATGTCAGAGGCATTAGAACCGGAACAGGTGGTGGAAATACTGAACCAATATCTGGAGCTTACCACCGAGTGCATCTTCCGGAATAAGGGAACACTGGATAAGTTTGTGGGGGATGCTACCATGGCAGTGTTCAATTCCCCGTTTGATCTGGAAGATTATGTATATTATGCGGTCTGCGCAGCCATGGATATTGTCAATGGCGGCATTGCCCTTGAGGCGGATTTGAAAAAACGTTTCGGCAGGAGTATTGGGTTTGGCGTAGGTGTCAACTGCGGGCCTGCGGTCGTGGGAAATATCGGATGTGAATTCCGTATGGATTTTACGGCTATCGGGGATACGGTCAATACGGCCGCCCGGCTGGAAGCCAATGCCGGGAAGGGACAGGTGCTTATCAGTGACGAGGTGTACGAAAGACTGAAGGACCGGATAGAAGTGGACGCAGTCGGAGAAATCCCGTTAAAAGGAAAAAGCAGAAATGTGTTTGTTTATTCTCTGAAAGCAATAAAAGGAAAAGAAGATGAGCAGAAGTAAATTACTGATAATACCGGACAGGAACAGGATAGCGGAATATGCAGGACTGGCAGAGCAGTACCGGCTGGGGGTTGAATACAACGATTTTTTCTCTCCCGGTCTTCTGGAAGACGAAGAGGCGGTAGAAAGGGTCATTGAAGAATACCTGAGGTCGGACAGACAGCCCGGCTATTGCACGGTACACGGAGCTTTTCTGGATATAACGATTTTTTCGGATGATCCGCTGATTTATAAGGCTTCGGATTACCGGGTGGAGCAAAGCCTTTGCATAGCGGAAAAAATAGGAGCCGGAGCCGTTATCTTTCATACCAATTACATTGCAAATTTCAGGAATGCGGAGTATAGGGAAAGCTTTGTAAGCCGGAACGCAGCTTACTGGACAGAAAAACTTTCGCAGCATCCCGGACTATCCATATATGTGGAAAATATGTTTGACGATACGCCGGAGCTTCTGGCTGCTCTGGGAGAAAAAATGAAGGAGCATCCCCGCTTCGGTATCTGCTTTGATTATGCCCATGCCCATGTATTCGGGGACGAAAACCATATAGAGGAGTGGGTAAAGACATTGGCTCCCTATATCCGGCACGTTCATATTAACGACAATCACTGTAAAACGGACGAGCATCTTGCAATAGGAGATGGAAACATAGACTGGCGGCGTTTTCTGCTTTATCGCGAAAAATATTTTCCGGAAGCCACCATACTCTTAGAAGTAAAGGGAATGGACAAAATAAAGAAATCCATGGAATATCTGAAAAGCCTGACAAACATAAAAAGCATAACGGTAAAGGCAAAGCTTACGGCTCTGGATGAGCTCAGGAAGATGGTGGAAGAAGAACTTTCGGGGAAGCATTGTCCGCCGGGATTTATCCGGAAAATAATGGTATGTGTGGAGGAATTATTCGTTAATATCACAAGTTATGCCTACACGTCAGAGGAGGGCTTCTGCCGGGTGGATATGCAGACGGCAGGAACAGAAAATGCCGGATACGTCCGGATAACACTGCGGGACGGCGGAGTGCCGTTTAATCCTCTGGAGAAGGAGGAACCGGATATATCCCTGTCTGCGGAAGAAAGGCAGATCGGCGGTCTGGGCATCCTTATGGTAAAGAAAATCATGGATACCGTGACCTATGAATATAAAGATAAACAGAATGTTGTAACGATGGAAAAAAGATGGCAGGCATAAAGCTGCGGAAAGAGGTATAAGTATGGAAATCAGGAAGAAGCAGGACGGAGAAAAATTAGAAATCTGTATAGAGGGCAGACTGGATACCAATTCAGCACCGGTATTGCAGAAATTCATGGAAGAACTTCTGGAGGAGCCGGTACGGGAGCTTGTACTGGATATGGAGGGCTGCGATTATGTGGCAAGCTCCGGACTCAGGGTTATTCTCTGCGCACAGAAAAAAATGAACAGCCTGTCGGGAAGCATGGTTGTCAGGAATGTTCCGGATGAGGTGATGGAAGTTTTTGAGATGACAGGCTTTTCGGACATATTGGACTTTGCATAAAAGAAGGGGTGGTTACATGGATTTTCAAAATATAATCGGGAAATTTATGACGGAGAAAGTAGGATATACCGTTATTGTCTGCAGCGACACATCGGAAATTGTATATACGGATCCTCTTTATCTGGAAAAATGCGGAGAAGACATAACCGGAAAAAAAGTGAGGGAGGCATGCGGCTGGCATCAGGAATGTCCGGAGCTTATTACGGATGGCGATGCGGTGGAATGGGAATATATTGATGCCTCGGACAAAAAATATTACAGCATAAAATCCGCACGCTTTTCCGAAGAAAAAAGAGAATATGAAATACATCTGCTTACGGATATTACAGGATATATGAGCCTGAACCGGGATGTTACAAAATACATGGGATTTTTTAAAAAGCTTTCAAAATTCCAGACGGCGGTACTTGAAAAGCTTTCCGACACATATTATGAGCTGCTGCCGCTTGTTGCCGATTATCTGAAGACTGACAGGACCTGTTTTCTGCTTCAGAGAGGAGACAATGTAGAAATTATTACCTTTGACCGTAAGGAGAAAAACTACAGCAACGAAAGAATTTCCCGGAAAGAGGCGGAAAAACAAGGCTTATTTACGGAAGACAAAGAAAAGGGGCAGGCCGGGGATACCATGCCGGCATCCGGCGATTATATACTGATAAGCGGGGAAATTTCGGGAGACCGTTATGCAGTAACCGTACATAACGGACCGGGTACAGACAGAGACGCCTTGCGGGAGCCGGCCTTCAAAAGTGTAATAAGGCTTTACATAGAAAATGGCGTTATGAGGGAAAAACTGGTTTATGAAAGTGAACATGACGGACTGACGGGTCTGCTCAACAAAGGAAAATACCTGTCTATGGCAGAGAAAAACTTTGTCGGTCTGGACTCCATTGCCATATTTAATTTTGACGTGAACAATCTGAAAAAAATGAATGACCTGTTTGGACATGAAGCCGGCGATAAATTGATTATCAAGTCCGCCGACAGTATCCGGAAGGTGATTAACAACAAGGTACACGGATTCCGCATGGGAGGCGATGAATTCTTAATGGTAGCGGAAAATGTTACCAGAAAGGAAACCGACACCATAAAAAAACGTTGGGAGGAAGAGCTTGCCAGACTTAATACGGCAGATGACGGCATAAACTGTGTGATAGCCCTGGGAGTTGCCTATGGGGAAAAAGGCTATGACTATGCCGCACTTCTGAAACTCGCGGATGAACGCATGTATGAGGACAAGAAATCAAAGAAAAAGCCGGGAGAAGAAATCCGCTAAACGCAGTAGCACAAATGCATAAGAAAGTGGTATAATAGCAGATGGTTATAAAAGTGAGCAGCGCTTACGAAGGAAAGGCGGGTTACAAAAGATGGTTATTGATTTTAAGAACATAGAGGAGCAGGCGCTTCCTGCCTTTAAGGGCGGCAGGGGAGAGCTTTGCGTGAAAAGACATGTGGACGAAAAGTGCACTATTATGTATGACAGACTGACACCGGGGTCCTCCATCGGGTTCCATGTCCATGAGGGTAACTGTGAGATTATCTACATTTTAAGCGGAAAAGCGGATTTCATTTACGATGAAGGCACTGAGTGCGTGGAAGCCGGCGGATGCCATTACTGTCCCAAGGGGCACGGTCATTCCATGATTAACAATGGTACGGAAGATATTGTTTTCTTCGCTGTGGTACCGGAACAATAAACCGTTGTACGGTGCAGGCGAAAGGAGATATCGGTTTGTCTATGTCAGAACATACAAATAAACATATGGAGCAGCTCTTTCTATCCCAGGTAAACAGACCGGATGTAAAGCAGTTTGCCCAGAAAAAATCCATGCCATACCGGGAGCTTATGTCTTATTACCGATGTGCCATGATGGAGGTAGAAACAAAATTCAGTGTTCTTAATGAGGAATTGTCCATGCAATATGACCGCAATCCCATTGAGACCATAAAGACCAGGCTGAAATCACCGGAAAGTATTCTTGAAAAATGTTACCGGAAAGGCATCAGTGTAACTACGGAAAGTATCGAACAGAATCTGTTTGATATTGCCGGTGTGCGTGTCATCTGTTCCTTTCCTTCCGACATTTATATGCTTTCCGAGGCATTTTTAAAACAGGATGATATTGTGCTGATTGCGAAAAAGGACTATATAGAGCATCCGAAGGACAACGGTTACCGTAGTCTGCATCTGATTGTGGAAACACCGATTTTCCTCCACAACCAGAAGAAGTTCATGAAGGTGGAGGTGCAGTTCCGTACTATTTCCATGGACTGGTGGGCAAGTCTGGAGCACAAAATCCGCTACAAAAAGGACTACACCATCACGGAAGAAACAGCCCATGATCTGAAGCAGTGCGCAGAAGTCAGCGCCATGCTGGATGCCCGTATGGAAGCCATCCACAAAAAGGTGGAGAATACCGGGGATTGATGTTATTTAATGCAAATATCTAAAAAAGTATTAAAAAAAACTGTTGACAAATGCTTTTCAAAAGACTATTGTATAGTCAATTCAACAAACAAATGCGAGGAACAGGAAATGACTTCCCCTTATCACCGCTTACAGAAAGCCGTAAATTGTGAGAATCGGTAGCAAGGAATGGGAGGGCCCTCACCTGCGAGCTACTTTTATGAAAGACGCATCATTCCGTGAGAAATGGCAAGGCTTTTACCAGCCGTAAAAGGAATGCTTGATGTATCGTGTCCAGTAGTGAAAGCCGGTATCCACCGTTAAAGGGACATGTCTTCTGACAGATTCAATGTTCAGGTGACAGGAGAGAGGTCGGGCAACCGGCAAACAAAGTGGTAACGCGGAAGTAATGTAAATGATAAACCTTCGTCTTTGTACAGAATCCATGGGATGATGTATGGGGACGGAGGTTTTTTTATTGCTTTATAGGAAATTTTGTTGAATTTTCCCATAAAGACAAAAAGAAAAGAGGAGAAGTAATTATGAACACACTTGTAATCGTATTAATCGCAGCAGTTGTTTTGGTAGCAGCGTATGTATTTTACGGACGCTGGCTGGCAAACAAATGGGGTATTGATCCGAAAGCAGAAACACCCGCTGTCAAATTCAAGGATGGCAAAGACTATGTACCTACAAACGGATGGACCGTTTTCAGCCATCAGTTTTCATCTATCGCGGGCGCAGGCCCTGTCACCGGTGCCATTCAGGCAGCAGCTTTCGGCTGGTTACCCGTTCTGCTCTGGATTTTAATCGGCGGCGTTTTCTTCGGTGCCGTTACTGACTTCGGCGCCCTGTATGCATCCGTTAAGAACGAAGGCAAGTCCATGGGTATGCTGATTGAAAAATACATCGGCAAATTCGGACGTAAGATTTTCCTTCTGTTCTGCTGGTTATTTACTTTGATTGTTACCGCAGCATTTGCCGACATGGTAGCCGGAACCTTTAACTCCTACACCGTTGTAGACGGCGTTTCCCAGTTATCCGATGCCGCAACCACCAACGGTGCAGCCGGTATGGTTTCCATCATGTTCATGGTATTCGCTGTTGTATTTGGCTTAATCCAGAAGAAATTCAACCTTTCCGGCTGGAAAGAGGCAGCATTCGGCATTCTTTGCATCATTGCATCCTTTGCCATCGGTATGAAATTCCCGTTAATCTTTAACAAAGATACCTGGAGCTACATCACCTTTGTTTATATTTTCTTCGCAGCCGTACTTCCCATGTGGCTCTTAAAGCAGCCCCGTGACTATATGACGACATTCATGTTTATCTGCATGATTGCCGGTGCGGTGATCGGACTTTTCGTAGCACATCCTACGATGAACCTTCCAGTATTTACAGGCTTTACCAACGATAAATTAGGAACTCTGTTCCCCATCCTGTTTGTAACCGTTGCCTGCGGTGCCGTTTCCGGTTTCCACAGCCTGGTTTCCTCCGGTACTTCTTCAAAGACCGTTGAGAATGAAAAGGATATGTTAAAGGTAGGCTACGGCGCCATGGTTCTGGAAAGCTTACTGGCTGTACTTGCCCTTTGTGTTGCCGGTGCGGCAGCCGCCGCAGACGGAACCGCAGCAGCAGGTACTCCGTTCCAGATTTTCAGCCGCGGTGTTGCAGGCTTCTTTGAAATGTTCGGTGTGCCCGTTTATGTGGCAACCGTATTCATGACCATGTGTGTATCCGCTCTGGCTCTTACCAGCCTGGATGCTGTTGCACGTATCGGCCGTATGAGCTTCCAGGAACTCTTCAGCGTAGACGATATGGAGCATGCCGCTCCCTGGAGAAAGCTTTTCTGTAATACCTATTTCTCCACCATCGTTACCCTGCTTTGTGGTTATGTGCTGACCAAAATCGGCTATGCAAACATCTGGCCGCTGTTCGGTTCCGCAAACCAGTTGTTAAGCGCTCTGGTACTGATTACCCTCTGCGTATTCTTAAAGGTAACCGGCCGCAGCAACAAGATGCTGTTCCCGCCCCTTATCATTATGCTTTGCGTAACCTTTACCGCTCTGGTACAGCGTCTTATCGCTATGGTTAAGGCTATCCAGAACGCCGCAGCCGTTACCATTCCCGCAGGCGAAACCACCTGGAGCAAGGTATTCATTGCCAACGGCTTACAGTTAATCATCGCTGTCCTGCTTATCGTTCTCGGTCTTATCATTGTCGTAAACTCCACCAAGAGCTACGCCAAGAGCAAGAAGAACTCCGAAAAGGCAGCTTAAAAGCAAAAGACTTAAGATCAAAATCAGGCAGGACACTGCCTGACAGACTTAGCTTTCTTGTAATCAATATAGAGGCAAAACCCCGGTTTCGTTTCAGGTGAGACCGGGGTTTTGTTTTGTCGTGGATTAGGGTGTTTTGGTTAAAAACTATATCATATAAGGAAGAACATCGGAAATGAATTTGTCTAATACGGAAAGCTGACCTGTTGTAAGAGGTTCTATATCATGTATGATTTTCTTTAAAAGTTCTGAATTGTCATTAACGGAAGTGTCTTCGATTACAATAATATTCTCAATACCGACATGAAATATGGTGCAGGCAAGAATAATCTTTTCGATTGTAAAGTTTCGTTCGCCCCGCTCCAACTGCGCATAATACTGGGTATCCAGATACAGGGCATTAGCCAGTTGTTCCTGCGTCATATTATTTAATAAACGGTATTTTTTTATGTTCTGTGCTATGGAATTTGTGGCTTTATTTTTCATGGCATCTACCTCATCTATTAACAACATATCTAACTAAAACATCTTTTTGTAGGTAATCTATGCTATATATACCCTTGCAAAATGCTATATAAACATATATAATTCGAAATAGATTTCTGTATAGAAGGTATTTGGATAAATTATCAGGGGGGAAAGTTCATGAAATGCAATATAAGAAAATTACTAATATATATGTTTTATATTACGTATACAGTTATTTTTATGAGTATATTTATAAGTGGAGTATTTTATAGAAATTTGACATATAACATAGAATTGATTATAGGGGAAATATTGATTGTAGGGATTGTAGCATATTTGATGTTACGAGTCATTAAAGATAAGCTAAGTAAGAGAGTAAGAATAGCCATAGCAATATTTTATGTTATTCTGCAGATAATCTTTACAGTATTATTTCGTACAGACAATACATGGGGATGGGATTATGACTCTATAGTAATGTTAGCTAAATTATATGTAAATCATGAGGATGCATCTTTCGGGTACTTGGCAAATTGCCCCAATAACATTTTATATTTTCTATTGGTAGTGTATGTTTTCAAATTCTCAAAATTAATCACAGGAGGAGTAAATGTAATCTTTTTATTGCTATTTAATATTTTTAGTTTAGATTTGTCTCTTATACTTTCATATAAAATTTGCTTAAAATGGCAGAATAAAAAACTTGCTGATATAGTTGGAATGCTTTGGATGCTTTTTACACCGTTTTGGATATATTTACCTATTGCGTATACTGATATATTTTCAATACCATTATATATTCTTCCTATATATGTATATTTCACTTTCAAAAATAATGAGAAAAAATGGAATTATTTCTCATTTCTGATTATAGGAATAATTGGAGCAATTGGTATACTGTTTAAGGGTAACACTTTAATAGCAATAATAGCAGTATGTATTTTTGATTTATTGAATAATTCAATAATTAAGTCTCTAAAAAAAATAGTAATAATGTCTATTGGATTTTGTGCAGTTTATTTATTAATTTATAATTCGTATAGTAATATGCCAATATTAAAAAATGAAAATATACATGAAAATAGTTTACCCGTTATGCATTATATATATATGGGACTTGTTGACGATGGAACATGGAATGTTAACGTGGTAAAAGATACTATGTCATATGATACACATCAAGGTAAAGTCAGTAATGCAAAACAAAAAATAAAAGAAATAATAGAAGAAAAAGGCCCCATTGGTATAATTAAGCATTTAATATATAAAGAAGGTAATATAATGTGGAATGACAGCTTATTAAGAGGAGACTTATATATTAATAGAAATCCAAGACATGAGAGGCAGGTTCATTATTTTTTTCAAGATAACAACATAATAAGGAGATTTATAAAATATTATAGCGATGTTTACTGGCAGGTAATATTGATTTTGATACTTATAGGAAGCATTATAAGAATAAAGGGTGCGTATGAAAAGGATAACTTTAACATTTTATATTTTATTTGCATGGGAACCATTTTATTTTTTTCTTTTTGGGAAAGTAATTCAAGATATTTGCTTAATATAGTGCCTTTTATTTTGATTATTGCGGCAAATACTTTAATAAAAGGCGTCGAATTCTTTAATAAGAAAACATATGCAATGGAAAATAGTATAATTGGCTGATGTAAAATGTAGTTTGGGAGAAAAGTGAATATTCCGGTCTCGGTGTCCATGCAGTCCGGTGATAAGGAAAACGATTGATAATTATGACCATTTCCAGTTGGCACTGTTTTCGCAAGACTTATTTCTGCTTTCAAGGTGCTGATTCCGAAGTTAGTCTTGCAAAAATAATTCAAGAAGAAGTTACTTTTGCAAAACGGAAGTTAAATTTGCTATTTACCATTAATTTTTCGGATGTAGTTTGCAACGTTTTCTCATGAAACAGTATAAAAAATCACATTGAAATTACACCTTATAGGGTATAAAAGTATGTAAATATTTTGTATTTACACCCTATAAGGTATAAAACAACATAAAAAAATAATATGTATATGATTTGCTTTAAAATGCGGGGTATGGAGTGAGGAATAGAGTGAGATACAGCTGTAAAAAACACTTGCATATTAACTGGCGAAGCGGTATGATAACTGGCAGAAAGTAATTTATACAGAAAGTAAATTAGAAATAATTTTCAGGGAATGAAGTTCTCCCTTGGGAAACCTAAACCGCTTAGTAAGCTGATGACTTCTGTGATGCAATGTCGCAGAAATTGTCAGCTTTTATTGTTTATAGGAAAGGAGCTTTTTATGTTAACATCACTTGCACTCATCTTTTTGGTCGGATTGTCCATGGCGGCAATCTGTCAGAAATGCAGACTCCCGCGGATTGTGGGAATGCTGCTCACCGGTATTGTATTAGAACCTTATGTACTGGACTGGTTAGACCCTTCGATTTTGTCCATTTCGGCGGAACTCCGTAAAATGGCACTGATTATTATCCTTTTGAAAGCGGGACTTTCACTGAATATAGCCGATTTGAAGAAGGTGGGACGGCCGGCGGTGCTGATGTCTTGCCTGCCTGCGAGTTTTGAAATTTTAGGATATTTTCTGTTCGCACCATATCTGCTTGGCATAACCCGGATTGAGGCGGCTGTCATGGGAGCGGTTCTGGGAGCGGTTTCACCGGCGATTGTGGTGCCCCGAATGGTACAGCTTATGGAACAGAAATACGGAACGGAAAAAAGTATTCCGCAGCTTATTTTAGCGGGGGCATCCTGCGATGATATTTTTGTCATTGTCCTGTTTACCACTTTTGCAAATATGGCGCAGGGCGGGCATGCCAATGCTATGGACTTTATAAATATTCCCTTTTCCATTGTGCTTGGCGTGCTGCTCGGCGCATTGGCGGGTTATGCGCTGGCGCTATTTTTTGAAACGGCGTATGCCCATAAAAACTGTGTGCGGAACAGCACGAAGGTGGTGATTGTGCTGGGCGTTTCGTTCCTGCTGATTGCGATTGAAGAATGGTGCAAAAACATCGTATCCGTATCCGGGCTGCTTGCCGTTGTCAGCATGGCATGTGTTCTGAAACTGAAAAGCACGGAATTTGTGTCGAAAAGACTGGCGGAAAAGTTTGGAAAGCTGTGGATTGCGGCGGAGGTTATTTTGTTTGTGTTAGTGGGAGCCGCAGTGGACGCTGAGTGCGGGCGGAGCGGCGGTAGCCATGATTTTCATTGCGCTCGCCTTTCGTTCCGTGGGAGTGCTTTGCTGCCTGGTTGGCACGAAACTTTCCGGAAAGGAACGGTTATTCTGCGTTCTTGCCTATCTGCCCAAGGCTACGGTGCAGGCTGCCATCGGTTCCGTGCCTATGGCAATGGGGCTTTCCTGCGGAAAAATCGTGCTTTCCGTGGCGGTGCTGGCTATTTTAATCACGGCTCCGCTGGGAGCGTTCGGCATTGATGCCGGCTATAAGAAGCTGCTAGCGAAAGAAATCTGAGAAAGACAATTTGTGAAGGACAATTTGTGAAAAGAAATCTGTGAAGGACATTTTGTGAAGGACATTTTGTGAAGGAAAATAAAGAACTTATGGAAACAAAGCCGAAAACCGTGTAAAATAGAACATAGTATTAAAGAATATGGAAACAACAGGAAGAAACAAACGGAAACTATAGATGAACAAACAGAAGCTGCAGGTGTAAAGAAGCAGAAATTATAAATAGAAAGGAACAGAAACTATGGCATGTACAACAATATTAGTAGGAAAAAAGGCCTCTTATGACGGCTCTACTATGATTGCAAGAAACGATGACTCCGGGTCGGGAAGCTATACCCCGAAGAAATTTCAGGTGATGCATCCGGAGGAGCAGGTAAAGGTGTATAAATCCGTGATTTCCCATGTGGAGATACCTCTGCCGGGCAATCCCATGCGTTATACTGCAGTGCCGAATGCACTAAAAGGCAAGGGCATCTGGGCAGCCAGCGGCGTCAACGAAGCGGGCGTAGGAATGACGGCAACGGAAACCATTACATCCAATCCGCGGGTGCTGGGAGCTGACCCTCTGGTGGAATATATTCCGGCGAAGAAGGATACAGCACTCGGTGAAAAAGCAACAGGTGAAAACGATACAGCACTCGGTGAAAAGGCAACGGGTGAAAACGATGTGACTTCCGGTGAAAACGGCATCGAGATGGGGAAAGAAATACCCGGCGGAATTGGGGAAGAGGATATTGTTTACTTAGTGCTTCCGTATATTCACAACGCCAGGGAAGGTGTAAAGCGCTTGGGCAGCCTGCTGGAACAGTACGGTACTTACGAGATGAATGGCATTGCTTTCCAGGATGTGAATGAAATCTGGTGGCTGGAAACCATTGGCGGACATCACTGGATTGCCAGAAGAGTGCCGGACGAGGCATATGTGGTGATGCCCAACCAACTCGGCATCGACTGGTTCGATATCGAGGATGCCCTGACGGAACAGAAGGAATATATGTGCTCCGCGGACATGAAGGAATTTATGGCAAAGCATCATCTGGACCTTACCATCCGCACGGAGGGAGAGCCGGAGAATATTTTCAATCCGAGAGATGCGTTCGGCAGCCATGACGATGCCGACCATGTATACAATACGCCCCGTGCATGGTTTATGGAGCGGTACTTAAATCCCGGCACCTGCATCTGGGATGGCGAGGATGCCGATTATTCCCCGTATTCCGATGACCTTCCCTGGTGTCTGATTCCGGAGAAAAAGATAACGGTGGAAGATGTAAAATATGTACTTTCTTCCCATTTCCAGGGCACGCCCTACGACCCGTATGCATCCTACGGGGATAAATCCATGAAGGGAGCATTCCGTTCCATCGGTATTAACCGGAACGATTTTATGGCGCTTATCCAGATGCGTCCCGACAGGGCGGAGGATTTCCGGACCTTGCAGTGGATTGCTTTTGCGTCCAATGCTTTTAATGTGATGCTGCCGTTTTATGCGGATGTGGAAGAAACTCCGGATTATGTTTCCAATACGACGGAGGATGCGTCCACGGACAATTTCTACTGGGTAAGCCGGATGATTGCCGCCATGGCGGATGCTTCTTACAAAAAATCGGTGTTCCATATTGAGAGATACCAGGAAAACGTACTCTCTAAGGGACATGAGCTGATTAACCGGTATGATGAAAAGTTAGCGGCAGTGGAAGACGAAGCAAAGAGCGGCGCCACCGAAAAAGAAACAGACAGCAAAAAGCGTATGGCACTGAAAAAAGAAGCCAACGAAGCAGTAGCCGAAATGGCAAGAAAAGCCGCGCAGGACACCCTTAACAAGGTTTTGTATGAGCTTAGCAATGAAATGAAAAACGCCTATTCCCGTTCCGATGCGTAAGGAGGTATAAGTATGCAGCTTCTTATTAAACAGAGAATTTTCTCCTGGACAGACACCTATGATATTTATGATGAATGGAACAATCCGAAATATTTTGTAAAAGCGGAGTTCTTTTCCCTGACGCACCAGCTTCATGTGTACGACAACAACGACCGGGAAATCGGAATTATCCATCAGAAAATGTTTACGTTTCTGCCCACTTTTGAAATTGAAGTGGACGGTGAGACCCGGGGCATTATCAAGAAGAAATTTTCCTTTTTCCATCCCCAGTACGAAATTGATTACCGGGGCTGGCATGTGGAAGGGGACTTCCTCGGCTGGGATTATGATGTTTACGATGCCTGCAGCTCCGTGATACATATTTCAAAGAAACTTCTCACCTGGGGCGACACGTATGTGATTGATATTGCAGACCCGGAGGATGAAATTGACGGTCTGCTTCTGGTGCTTGCCATCGATGCGGCAAACTGCACGCAGAACGAGTGATGACCGGGACAATAAGCAGGTCATCCTATTCATTTCTGGATAATGGCGGATTATGCAATTTCTGCTCGGACAGAAAAGTTTACGCAAAATATCAAGAAATTACAGGGGAACAGGGCTACAATAGACTTACGATATCGTAAGGAAGGGGAAACGGCGTATGGAGCATTTGCAGCTTCTGACAAGGGCACTGCAGTATATAGAGGAAAATTTACAGGGCAGCCTTAAGACAGAGGATGTGGCGGCATATTGCTATTGTTCCAAATCTTCCATAGAAAAGCTTTTCAAAAATGTAAACAACATTTCCGTTCACGATTACGTGGTGCGGAGAAAAATGGTGATTGCGGCAGGAAAACTGCAGAAGGAGGACGTCAATATCTTACATCTGGCGCTTTCTTTGGGTTATCAGTCCCATGAGGCTTTCACCAGGGCATTTAGGCAGGTCTGGCACTGCAATCCGTCGGAGTATGCAAAGCAATACCGTTTTACGGAGCTTTATCCGCGGTTTGCTGCCGTACCTATGGAGGGAGCAATTTCTATGAAGAAAAATGTAGACATCAGCGAATTGTACGATTTGCTGCAGGAAAGAAAAAACTGTTATTTTGTGTGTTGTGATATCTGCCATCTGATACCGATTAACGAGATTTCCCGGAAGGCGGGGGACCTGGCTATTTTAGAAGCCATGAAACGGATTTCGGAGGCGGCGGGAGAAGAGGATGTCATGTTCCGGATTGGGGGAGATGAATTTGTACTGCTGACCAATTCCGGAGATAAAGCATACGCGCAGGAAACGGCAGCCGC
>ENA-OOQP01000024-OOQP01000024.1-human-gut-metagenome-genome-assembly--contig:-NODE-24-length-78412-cov-17.981788_pt1 | contig 78412 bp, 72 predicted proteins | sample MGYA00241266_ERZ501171 | MGnify/ENA primary metagenome ERZ501171 (study PRJEB25962, sample SAMEA2042501) | human gut metagenome | biome: human gut; feature: human-associated habitat; material: faeces...
CGTGCTGCTTCTTGGAGCTTTTGGGCCTTCAGCCCGTACTTAAGCCACATGCGAAGTTCAGTCCTTTAACTTCCTGATATGTGAAAGTTCAGTTATTAGCCAATAATGATGTTAATTTCATTCAAATATTTGGCGTTATCAAGATTTTGCAGTATATTTGCATCCAAAAGAATTTAAATGTGAATCAAATGGTTAAGCATTTATATATAATAGCAGGTTGTAATGGAGCAGGCAAAACGACTGCTTCTAAGACGATTCTTCCCAAGTCTTTGCTCGTTAAGGAATTTGTTAATGCTGACGAAATTGCAAAAGGTCTCTCGCCTTTCAATCCTGATGGAGTAGCGATAGAAGCAGGGCGTTTGATGCTTAGGAGAATAGAAGATTTGCTGGAAATGGGTGAATCGTTCTCCATAGAAACTACTTTAGCAACCAGATCTTATATTAACCTGGTGCGCAGAGCACAAGAAAAAGGGTATGTTGTGCATCTCTTGTTCTTTTGGCTGGATAGTATAGAGCTTGCAAAAAGACGTGTAGCTGATAGAGTAGCTAGTGGCGGGCATAACATTCCTTTGCCTGTAATTGAACGTAGGTATAAGGCTGGTCTTAAGAATCTTTTTGAGATATTTATGAAAGAAGTGGATATCTGGATTCTATTTGATAACAGTTTAAATAAAGGAGAACGTGTTGCTTTCGGAGGTAGACTGCTTCCAACAAAGATTAAGGATATTGTTAAATTTAAAATAATTAAGGATTATGAGTGAAAGTGAGATTGAGGGCTTTATCAACAAAGTTGAATCAGGTTTAGTTGAAGCTCAGCATGATATGTTGGTAGAAAAGGCTTTATACAATCGTCCTGTGGTCATTAGTGACGGAAATGGCGGGGTAGTAGAAGTTTCTGCCAAGCAATTATTAAATTAGAAAAGGTTTTATCATTCTTTTAACTAGAGTCGCCCTTCCCCCCTTTGCTTTACCCTTCGGTCAGCGATTTTCAATTCCGCTACGTACCGGTGGCCGTTGGTTCAGGGCGTGCTGCTTGGTTTTGCCTGCGTTCTGCTTCTTCTCTTTCCTTCGGCAGAGGATATAAAGCTGCAGAAAGCGGAGATGTAGATTACGAATATCACCATATAATCAAGGGTCTATATGCCACCTTTTCATCGTGGTATATAGACCCTTGTCGTTTCCCGTGAAGTGCGGGGAATTATACTGAAGAAAAATCCCCCATCCCGCTTGAGGAAGCAGGATGGGGGATAGTTTCTTATTTCTTCTTGAGCCCCTTGTATGCAAGGAAAGCTACAATAACAATGGCAAGAGCCAAGATGATGTAACCGAGCTCATGACTATACTTTAATGCCTGCTGATATACATCTTGAGTTGTTTTATAGTCTGTATATTGGTATATCCCCCAACCGATGATTGCTAAAACAGTATTCCAGATGCCAGCACCGATTGTGGTATAGAGCAAGAATTTGCCTACATGCATACCTGCCAAACCGGCTGGAATACTGATTAATTGGCGAACAGCTGGTACCAGGCGCCCAAAAATAGTGGATGCGGCTCCATGCTTGCGGAAATACTCTTCTGCAACTTCTACCTTTTGGCGGTCTATCAGGCACATATGTCCGATGCGGCTGTCTGCAAAACGGTAGATGATAGGGCGGCCTACCCATTTAGCTAAATAATAGTTGAAAAGTGCACCGATATTGGCACCAATGGTGGCAAACACGATGACTAGGATAAACGACATTCCGCTATCAGGATCCATGGCTTTCCATGCTGCAGGTGGAACAACCACCTCTGATGGGAATGGGATGAATGAACTCTCGATAGCCATGAAAAGGGTTACTACCCAGTAATTTAAATTGTCGAGTATCCAAAGAAAAAGCTCTGCTGTATTCATTTGTTATCTGAATCTAAATAATATCTGTCGCAGTGTTGAAACTGAGACAGATATAGGTGATTTATTTATTTATTTATTTATTCTGTTTTGCCCATGTATCCTTCAAGCCAACGGTTTTGTTGAATACTGGTTTTTCTGCAGTAGAATCAAGATCGGCCATGAAATAACCGATACGCTGGAACTGGAGATATTCACCTGGCTTCTTGTTGGCTGCATATTCCTCAATATAGCAGTTAGGATAGTCGTGGAAGCTGTCTGGGTTGAGCAACTCGTGGAAGTCACGTTCATCAGCAGATGGATTTTCTACCATAAAGAGACGGTCGTATTCGCGCACCTCTGCCTTTACGCAGTGATCTGCTGATACCCAATGCAATGTACCCTTAACCTTACGGTTGGCACCTTCCATGCCGCTCTTACTGATAGGATCGTATTCTGCCTGAATCTCAGTGATAACGCCATTTTCGTCCTTTGTGCATCCAGTGCACTTAACGATGTAAGCATTCTTCAGACGAACTTCTTTACCCGGAGTCATACGGAAGAATTTTTTAGGAGCATCTTCCATAAAGTCAGCACGCTCTATCCAGAGATTCTTAGAGAATGTGATGGTGTGTGTGCCATCAGCTTCATTTTCTGGATTATTGATGGCTTCCATTTCCTCTGTTTCACCTTCCGGATAGTTGGTAATTACGAGTTTTACAGGATCAAGTACTGCACTCACACGACATGCTTTCTTGTTCAAGTCTTCTCTAACAGATGCTTCGAGTAAGGCCATATCGTTGAGAGCATCGAACTTAGTATATCCGATACTGTCGATAAACATACGAATACTCTCAGGAGAGTAACCGCGACGGCGCATTCCGCAAAGAGTAGGCATACGTGGGTCGTCCCATCCGATAACCAGTTTCTCATCAACCAGCTGGTGAAGCTTACGCTTGCTCATTACTGTATAAGTGAGGTTTAATCGGTTGAACTCAATCTGACGTGGACGATTGTCGTTTAATACATCTGCAGTTCCGTCCTTCTCCTTCAAGAAGTCGATGAACTTATCGTAAAGCGGACGGTGAGGTACAAATTCCAATGTACAGATAGAGTGGGTTACCCCTTCAAAGTAGTCACTCTGTCCATGAGCAAAATCATACATAGGATATGCATGCCATTTAGTTCCTGTACGGTGATGAGGAGTATGGATGATACGATACATGATAGGATCGCGGAAATGCATATTTGGATTCGCCATATCGAGTTTTGCGCGAAGAACCATGCTGCCTTCTACGGCCTCAGGAGTATTCATCTTCTCAAACAAAGCAAGGCTTTCTTCGATTGGGCGATCACGATATGGACTAGCAGTACCCGGTGAGGTAGGAGTACCCTTCTGCTGTGCAATTTCTTCAGCAGTTTGTTCATCTATATATGCATTGCCCTTCTTGATCATCCAGACAGCAAAATCCCAAAGCTTCTCAAAGTAGTCAGAAGCATAGTAGATATTGCCCCACTTGAATCCGAGCCACTGGATGTCTTGAAGAATATTCTCTACATATTCATTGTTTTCCTTGCTAGGGTTAGTGTCATCAAAACGAAGATTGCAAACACCATTATATTTCTCTGCAACACCAAAGTCCATGCAGATAGCTTTGGCATGGCCGATATGCAGATAACCATTAGGCTCTGGCGGAAAACGCGTCTGGATTCGTCCTCCGTTTTTGCCTTCTTTGAGGTCTTCCTCAACTAACTGTTCTACGAAAGAGATACTTTTCTTCTCTTCCAAATTGTTTTCTTCATTAATTGCCATAATTCAATAAAAAGAATAATTTTTAAATTTATGGTGCAAAGATACAAATTTAATTGTAAGTACCGAAATTATCTGGCAGATAATTTTGTTTTGGGAGCGATAATTTTGTTTTGGGAGCAATAATTAACAAAATATGTTTTTAAACATATAAAAAGATTCGTTTGTTTCGAAAAATATGTCTATCTTTGCATCGTTATCCTGAATACAATCTTTTTACCTTAAATGAAACTAATACCAAAAGGAACGCCTTCGCTGTGAAGCGAGGGCGTTTTGCTTTTATACCAGGTTCATATTCTATTACTTTTTGCGGAATGTTTCGTTCTTAATAATGATAGAACCTTCTTCTGTATCGAGTGTAGCCTGCTCCTGAACATCAGCATCAAGACCCTTGCGGCTCAAGATAATCACAGCAGCTTTACCTTCTGGCTTAGCAGGCAATTCCCACTTGTAAAATTCCTTGTTAAGGCCTTTTACTTTAACAGAGAAATCACTGTTCAAAGTAACACTGCGCTCACCATCTGCGCTCTTATATTCACCGGCTGCGGCAGCCTGAAATGCAGAATCGGTTACAACAGTCTGTTCTGCCTGAGCTGGTGCAGGTGCCTTTTTCTCAGAACATGCTGTGAAAGCTATCAGACCCATAGCAAATGCAAGAATTGATAATTTCTTCATAATCTTTAAATTTTATATGTTAATAATAATGTTAATCTAAACCATTTTTATAAGCTAACTCTTTTTATACATTTGTTTATCTCAGTGGTATGTTATAGAAAGACAGTATTCCACTGGTACAAATGATTACCCAAATAGAAACGAGCCCCGTAATGATAGGGACGCTTGCAAATCTGATGTCGTAGTTGGGCTTAAAACGTTCGGTATGCTTCCTTAAAAAATACTGAAATATATAATAATATAAGGTGGCATAGAGAAAACCAATGAGGGTACCAATCAGGATGTCGCCAAAATAGTGTACACCGAGATACGTTCGGGAATAACTGGTTATCAATGCCCATAGGCATAAGAATATCGTGAGTTTGCTCCGGCGAACCAGATATTGGGCAAAGAAGGCCATACTCCATGCATTGGCTGCATGAGAAGATGGGAAACCATATCTGCCACCCCGATATCCTTGAACAACATGTACCATCGGACTGATAGGATTATCAGGGTTGCTGGGACGCATTCTTGCTACCAATGGCTTCAGAATTCCTGATGCAGTCTGGTCTGAAAACAAGATAATCAGAGTGATGACAATTATAGTGCTCATCACAACCTTGACAGGAAAATTCTTTAGCAGTACAAAGATAAAACTGGCATAGAACGGAACCCATACAAAACGGTCTGAGAAAATCATCATGAAGTAATCCCAATACTCGTTGTGAAAACCATTGAAAAACAGAAAAATCTGCGTATCAATCTGTTCTATTTGATGAAGTAATTCTATCATAGTCTTTCTTTATGAAATTCTGTAATGTTCGCTTTCTTGTTTCTGATAATCTGTTGCCCTGTCGTTTGGGCTATTTTGCACTCAAGTCATCGTACAACTTCTGAAGATAAGCCATGCCTCGCTTCAGGTTATAACCTTTTTTGCCTTTATCATAAACAACCTTTTTGGATTTGTTGTCGTAGATGATAGAGTTCTCCTCTGATACCATGCCGAAAGCATCGGGTACATCAAAGAATGCAAATTTAGGAGTAGCATCACTCAACATATTCTTGCTGAACAAGAAGTCTTTGTGAGGAATGCCTAATTGTCCGAGCAGTGTAGCTGCTATATCATGCTGACTTCCTATGAGCTTAACATTCATCGGGCGAGCTATAGCTCCACCGGTCATGATAAGTGGAATCTGATAGCGGCTGCGGTCAAAGTTGTCAAGATGTTCTTTGTATGCGCCAACATGATCGGCAACGAGTAATACCAAAGTATTTTTCCATCTAGGCAATTTGCTGTATTCACGCAGAAGATGACCTATGACACTATCAGTGTAAGCAAATGCATTTAAACGCTTGTCTTTCAGTCTGCTATATGGTACATCGAATGGCTCATGACTGCTTGATGTCTGGAATACTCTCAGCATAGGCTGTTTGGCGTTTTGTTCTTTCCTGAGGTCTGCAAGCAGCCGGTTGGCTACGATATGATCGTGTACTCCCCATTTGCTCAATTTGTCTTCTATAGGGAAATCACTATCTGAAATGATTCTCTCATAGCCCTGGGAAACCAGCCAAGAGCGTTGGTTGGCAAAATCAACATCACCACCATAATAATATGCATTGCCGTAATGCTTTGCTTTAGCCAATGAACGTGCCAATGATGGTAATTGTGCAGATTTTGCCGGGTAGCGCATGATGCTGGTTGTAGGTTGTGCAGGATAACCGCTCAAAACAGCAACCAGACCACGATCCGTGCGGAAAGTGTTGGAATAGAATCTTGGGAAGAAAATTCCCTTTTTGGCTATTGAGTCCAAGCAGACTGCTACGTTTTTATGTGTTCCGACGGAAGGCATGATGTCGTTGGCAAAGCTTTCCATAATAATAATAAGTATATCCGGCTTTCCGTTTTTCCGAGCTTCTTCATTCAGGAGCGGGTAGGTATTCTGGTCGCTTGAACTTACCATTTGAGCAAAGAGCTTGTTAGCTTCTTCTTCTGACATGTATCGGTATTGCGATGCAAAATCTTCCTGATGGGTCAGTGATTCAAACAGGCTGAACATCGGATTGACGGCAGCATGGTTCAAAAACGCATTTTGGCTGAAATATGCCTTTCCTGTATTTGTTGTAGATACAGTAAATCCTCCTCTGATAGGGATGAAGAGAAGGGCAGTAAGCAGCAACAGAATAAGAGAATGGCGCATACGATGATGCTCTATGTCAGAGTAGCGTGTTCTACGACCACTGCCGAAATCTCCAAAACCATAGTTGCTGTATCTGCTGGAATAGCGCTTCTGGGTATGAGGCATGCGGAGTGCGAACCAGACGGCTATGGTAAGCAGTACAGTAATGAGGAGAGCCAAAAAGATGTAAAGCCCTCCAACACTTGCAAGTGCATCCTTTGGCGAAGTAAAGAAATAATATAATGGAGTGCTATCTAGCGGGAAGTTCCAATATGGATATAATCCTGCATTCAGTACGAATGTAATGGAAACCAGGAAAGATGCCAGTATATAATAAGCATTCAGAATGGGACGTATAATCTCCTTACGAAACCAAATCATTGCGATGAGCAACAAACCCGGTAGTGCGGTGAGGTAACCAGCCATAGAGAGGTCGAGTGATAAACCATACCACATCACTGTAGGCATTTCGCTCCAGATATTATCGATAGGTTGTGTAGCAGAAGCCTTTTCCAATATCATGAAAAATGGTTTCTGAATACTGAACAAAATGACAAACGTAAAATACGTTTTTATAAACCACAATATTTGCTTCATATCTATGCTTCTTGACTAATAATTATGATATACTCGGCTTTGAGCTTGAAAATTAATGCAAAAATAACCATTTTATTTCATATAAACGACTTTTTTGTGTTTATTTTTCAAAAAAGTGAGAAAAAATTTGGTCGTTCTAAATAAAAGTCGTACCTTTGTTGTAATAAATTTTATAACATAACTATGGCTAAGTACAATATTCAACCTAAAAAAGAAAAAATAGCAAGATATCAATCTATGCTGAGTGAAGAAACTAAGGACCGCCTTCGCGACGAGATAATCCGTGTTCTTGTGACTGAAAGAAAGTACAAGGACCCAGACTATAGTTCCAAGAAACTTGCAGAGGATTTGAATACTAACTCTCGCTATATTTCTGCTGTATGCGCAACTCGATTTCATAAGAATTATGCCGAGTTGGTGAATGATTATCGAGTAAACGATGCTATGTCTTTACTTACCGATAAACGTTATGCAAGAATGACTGTAGAAGGTATCAGCGAAATGGCTGGTTTCAATACTCGTCAGAGTTTCTATGCTAATTTCTTCAAGCGAATAGGCGTTACTCCCCGTCAATATCGTGCTAATCATTTAAAGGGATTGGAGTAAATTTAATTGTTAATAACTAGAACATGAAACAAAAAGGAGGGTGTATCATAAGTTAATGATTCACCCTCCTTTTTGTTTTTACAAACTATTGCGAGTTACCTCTTGAAGTAGTTTCTCAATGCCTGGTGGCGGATACTCCTGTTCAATCTGCGTATGGTCAGATTTCGTATCTGGCGAACTCGCTCGCGTTTGAGCCCCATATCTTCAGCAATTTCAGCCATCGTTTCTTTAGGAACACCTATACCATAGAATTTGGTGATGATTTCTTTCTCTCGTGGCAATAAATCTGCAATGCTTTCTGCCATCTTTTTCTTCATCATTTCTATATTCAGGGTATCATCTGCAATCTTTACATCCGGATCGTTTAATATGTCTAATAGGGTATACGGATTGTTTGCGCTTAGTGGCGCATCTACAGATACAGCCTTGTCTGCGTTTCTTGGGGCATATTTCTTCTGGTCTTTCGGTAAACGATAAAGTCCTGATTGTTTATCGATGGCCTGTGATATAGCCTTGTGAACGAATGGACCGGCATAAGCCACAAAATCGGTGCCCCGGTCGGCTTGGAATTTTCTGGCTGCCATAAGCATTGCCAGAGTTCCTTCGCTAACCAAGTCATCAAACTCAACGCCTTTACCTTTATACTGGTTGGCTACTGATTTTACATAGTTTAAGTTCTCACTAACTATCTTGTTTATTTCTTTTTCTGTCATACTCAATAATTCTTTTTGCAAATATACATAGAATAATTCAAAAAAGCAAGTATTTTGCGCATTTTAACCAATCATTTTGGTTCCCACATATTATATATGTTTCTATGACTTGCATAAAGCTGCGTATGGACAGTATTCGCAACGATGCTTATCATCTGTAGGTCGGAATGGCTGGTCCTTGTCAAAGATGTTGGCGATGAGAACTTTCAGTTGTTTCATAAACTCTTCTTCGTATACATCTATGCTACTGATGAGTTCCTTGCCCATTTTTAATGTCGGATCATAATCTTCTGCTCCTGCATTTTGTATAAACAGCAAGCCTGGAGATACGGGCTCTTGAGCCGGATTCAGATTCCTGTTGTGGCTTACAATAATCGAGTAGAGCATAGATTGTAAATAATAATCTGTATGCTTGTTGATCATGGATGGATCAAACACTTCGCTCAGTACTCTTGGACGTGTTGTTGAAATACGTCCTGTTTTGTAGTCTATTACGCGGAGTCGTTCTGCAAGATTATTGCCATTTGCATGACCGTTAGCTGCAACAGCGTCCAGTCGGTCGATAAAACCTCCTATTGACAGAGATAAATTGCCGATACTTGTTTCTACTTCGACGTCAGTTTTTACAACTAGCTCTAATCCGAGTATGGTGAATGGAGCCTGTCGCATATCTATCGTGACAAGTTGCCGGATATACCTTGCTATTACTTCTTTATTGATCAGTTGCAGACCATTATATTTCGGACGATATCCTGCAGCGCTAACTTTAAAGAGTTCTTCTCTGAACGCCTGATCTACCAGGCGATAAACAAGCGATTCATCTTTTAAGGCTTGCTCTAATTGCTCTTTTGATACAACGATAGGACGAGTCAGTTTGAGTTCTCCTTTACCGTCGGTTGTCAGAGCATCGCTGCTTGCTAATCCCAGATAGAACAGTTCTGCTGCACGATGGAATATATTTCCAAATACTTTGTTGTCTACTTCGTCCTCATCAATTTCATCTGGTTCAATCAGTCCTTCTACATATTTATAGTAGAATTGCTTTTCACATCTCAAATATGTATTCAGAAATGTTGGCGTAAGCATTTTCAAATTCTTGAGCTGGCTGAGCGCATGCTGTTTTTTCTCTATTGGTTCATAAGTAGGACGCAGTGTGTTTTGTCCTGCGACCAAAGAAAAGCGCTCGATGTCATGATGGCTTTCTACCAGGAGTTGTAGCATAAAACGGCTCATCTCACCCGATTGGCCATCTTCTGTTGCGTTATTGTAACATAAAGTGATGTCGTGTGAGCGTTGGAGCAGACTGTGAAAATAATAGGCGTATATGGCTACTTTGTTATCTACCGTAGTCAAGCCATATGCCTTTCTCAATGAATAGGGAATAAATGAAGCATCGTTCACACCTTTTGGCAGTTTCCCTTCGTTGCATGAGAGTACTAAGATATGCTCGAAATCAAGATTTCGAGTTTCCAATACACCCATTACCTGTATTCCTTCTGCAGGTTCACCATGGAAAGGAATACTTGTTGACTGGATGAGCTGTTGGATGAGTCGTTCCAGAGTGATGCAGTCTACAGCTAAGTCTCCTGTCTGGATGAGTTCTTGCAGACGGTTCAATAAGGTATAAGTTCTGAAGAGCGATTCCTGGAATAAAGGATCGTCCTGTTCTTTACTATTCACACCTATTGTCTTCAAAATATCCAGCAGATACTGGATGAGTCTCAAGTTGTATTCATTTTCTGTTGCAGTCTCACCCAAATCTTTGAAAAGCAGTGACAAGCCTTCATCACCATCCATGCTTAGGAATTGGCGGGTAGGGTAGAACTGCTTCTGCTCGTCAAGAGCGCTCAAGAGTTTGCTATAATTTTGAGAAATATAGCGTGTGTATGGATGACGGAGCGCCATGAGCACATTGTGTAAGCGATAGTTGTTACTATGCTTGGGGTGACCTACGCCCTGCAACTTGATGAGCTGTTGCAGCAAACTGTAGAATGGTGTCTGTTGAAGCGGATAGCCCAATGTAATATTATATGCTAACTTGTCGTTCTCAGAATAATCTGGCAACGACTTGATGTCTTCGTTTGTAGGAAGACTATGTATTACACTTTGCAACAATCCTTCATCGGCTAATACTATAGCCACTTTTTTTCCATATTTATAGCGTTTCTTTTCTTTAAGCCATTGGTTTACATAGCGGGCCTGGATGTTTTCAGTTGATGCCGATATGTATGTAATGTCTTTATTGTTATCAAAGTTATGATAAATATCACGAAGATCATGAGGAGGCATATCATTCAATTCGTTAGGATAATATTTGAGATATTCACGAATGTAGTGACCTGCCTCATGGTTGTTTTGCATATAATAGTCATCGTAGTCCCAATAGAAATGTGCTTTACCCTCTTTCATCAAGCGGTCGCAGAGTTTCCGTTCTACTACTTGCATCATATTAAAACCGACAAAGAGATATTTCTTGTGTTGGAATTTGATATTTTCATCATTTACAAGTTTCCTGTACAGAGCCCCCTCATAAGCCAATCCTTGTTCTTCAAGACGCATGTTGAACTGCTTATAGATATCAAGAAAATGGCTCCATAATTGTAGAAATCTCTTTTTGAGTTCAGAGTTGTGATCATCGTTGAAATTGCTAAAAAATTTCTTAATCAGCGTTTTCTGTTCTTCTGTAAGATATGAGATGTCATCAAGTTCATGTATATTGCTAAGATTGGCAAAGAGTTTTTCTGCTTCTGCCATGTTTTTATCAATATCGTCAAAATCTGTGATAAGAAGTTGTCCCCATCCATAAAAATGGTCTAGGGTCTCATCAATACCAGTGCAGGCTACGAATGTTTTATGTAAATCGCAAACAAGTTTGATTGGGTCTCCAACTTTCAATGTGCTATGTTTGCGAAAAAGGTCGCTGATTGTTATGTAAGATGGCGACCAGATAGGGTGATCAGTCAAACGTGCCAGACTCTCGTTGAGGAAAAGAGCGGCGCGTTTATTTGGAAACACGACGGCAATGTCGCTGAGATTGTTTCCATATTTCTCGAGAATATCTCTTGCTACATATTTTAAAAATGCTTTCATATCTTAATGGACTTTTCAATGTTTGCAACTGTTCTTTTTGTTGCCCTACTTTTTGGAAAGGGGCAATAGAACCATATTATTTTATTACTTCAACTATTCTGTTAGGGTATACATACCATAGATAACCTTTTACTCGATGATGTCCCATACTTTTTAACAAGCCGATGTATTTTCTAACCTGTTCATGGTGTTCTACTTTCTGTTTACCGAATTTGAAGTCTACCACGATGGTTTCATTTTTTGAGTTTTGCATCACGCGGTCTGGACGGTATTCTGCCACTTTTCCATTTTCAACTGTCAGGATAGAACATTCATTTAGTATGGTTAGTTCCTTATCAAACCATTTTGCGACCTTTGGTGATTCAAGTCTTTTCCTGATCATCTCCTTTATTTTCTCTGGTGTGAGGTCTTGATCGTATAAAAGTCCGTCTAACTCCAACTGTTTCAGGGCTCCATCAATATCATCAACCGTGCGGATTGTAGAAAAGAGGTTGTGCAAAATGGTACCCATTTTGATATAAAACTTCTGTTGTTCTTCAGTTTCATCACGCTTTATAAAGTCACGGCTCTGGTTACTCTGTCTGAATTCTGGCATTTCAGGCGTAACATTTATTTTAATTTCTAAAGGTTGAGAATAGGCTGAGAGCACGTTTGTATCCTTCTTCTCGTTTGATTTCTTGGAAGAATCAGGTACATATATTTCATTATAGCAGAAAGATATGTCATCTGTTTTGGCATCAGAACCTATTCCTGTTAACTCCATCTTTACATCATTAGCTTCAAGTCGGCTGGCTACCTTGTCGAGTACAGATTCAATAATGGCAGAACGATATGCACTATTAGCTCGTTTGCCAATTACAATCAGGTTGTGACTGGCACGCGTGAAGGCTACATAAAGCAGATTCAAATTGTCGACTATGTTTTGCAGATGTTCATGATTATAATCTGCTTCATATATACTTTGCTTCATCAGTTTAGCACTGAAATCTATAGGTACCAGTGGAAGCTCGTTGTATGGAGCTTCTTGCGGTGTGCACCAGATAGTGTTGGCTTTTTCTAGTTGCCAGTCACAGTAAGGCATGATAACATGATCGTATTCCAGTCCCTTACTCTTATGTATAGTAAGGAATCTGATGCCTCCATCGCCATCGCTATGAATGCTTTTTTCGTGGATACGGTTATCCCACTCTTTCAGAAATCCTGTGATATCACTACTGTTATCTGTGAGATATTTACTTAAGCAATCATAAAAAGTACAGATGTAGGCAGTTTGCTTGATCATGTCTTTTATTTCGCCAAGTTTAAGTTCTGCAAAAAGGCGTTCTGTGAGATCGAACAGTGGCATTTCCAGATACTCAGAACGATTGGTCAAAAGTTGTTCCGGCATATTTCCAGCTACAGAATACGTGTCACAAAACTTGTTGAGAGTTGCTAATGCAATATTGTCATTTGGGTGTACCAGTATGTAGAGAGCGTTAACCAATGTGCATACTGCTTGGGAGGCATCCAGCCTGAATGCCTCATCTGAAACCAACGGATAGTCGGAATGGTTCATAAAATACTCAGCAATTTCCTGTATGTTACGGTTGCTTCTTACCAGGATTGCTATTTTGTTGCAAGGAACACCTCTTTCAACCAACTTGTCTACAGTGTCCAGTGTGGTTTGCATCATTCTGTCTTCAATATTTTCACCGCCCAGGAGCTGAATACTGATAGAACCATTAGGATTAGAATGGTGGACTGGTACTTGCTGGCAGACATCGCTATATGCGTTTTCCAGCTGTTTACATTCCTCAGGACATTTATCTTTCAGGTCTTCAATCTCCAACTTTACTGCTTCTGTGAAAAAAGCATTGTTAAACTCAATGATGTTTCTATCAGAGCGGTAGTTGGTACCCAAAGTTTCTATGCTTACTTTTTTCGCGCTTTTATTAAATTCTTTATCGATATTATTGAGCAGTCTCCAATCGCCGGATCGCCATCTGTAAATACTTTGTTTTACGTCACCAACAATGAGGTTACCTGCATCTTCTCTACTCATGGTTTCTTCGAGCAGCACTTTAAAGTTCTTCCATTGGATGGTGCTGGTATCTTGGAACTCGTCAATCATTATATGGTCGAGTTGAGTGCCAATCTTTTCAAAGATGAATGGCGAATCGCTATCCTTTATCAGTGAGTTGAGCAAGGTCTGAGTATCGCTCAAAAGGAAACGGTTTGCCTCTCTGTTCATCTCCCTGACTTTTTTATCTATGCTTCCCAAAAGGCGAAGCTGATTAAGATGCTTTATGGTCAGATCGCTACTTTTGAAGATTCGGGTGAGTCTTGGACGATTATCTTCTGCAAACAGCAGAATAGGGTAGAGCACCGATTCTACATAATTGAAGATATCAGTACAATTTTTTACATCAGATTTTTTGACCCATGCTTCCGGACTTTCCCGACATTTACAGAAAGTATCATTATGTAGATCATCATCACTGTATTTGCCATTTTTCAGTTTGTTGAAATAGCTCCAAATACCTCTCGTTTTTCCAGCTAAGTCGTCTGCCGTAAAGCCTTCTTCTTCAAGGGAATCGAAAAAAGTAGCAGCAATTTCTTTAAGCTGCTCTTTTGCCTTATCGCGCATTTTCTTCATTCGGTCGGTAAAATCCTTGAAGAAATCTTCTTGTTCCATCAATTCTGTCAGCTTGTCGGAATGAGCTTTGTAATAATCCTTGAATATGTTCTCACCGAATTTCTTGATCTGTCCTATGACATTCCAACTCTTATCATCATCAATATTTTCTTTGATATAATCCATAATCCAGAAAAGTAGACGATCGGTATCTTCAAGACTTTCTATAAGTTCATCAACGGCATGCTGTTCTATTTGATAGTCATTGAGTTCTATCCGTAAATTGGCAGTCAGATCAAGTTCACGTGCTAGATTTCTCAATACACTCTGAAAGAACGTATCGATGGTCATAACCCGGAAATAGTTATAATTATGTATGAGCAAATGCAGGGCAGATTCTGCATTTTTCTGAATTTGTTTGGATGAAAGATACGGTAAAGCCTGCTGTATTTGATTTACATAATCGTTTGCTTCTGGTAGTCCGTGTGCAATTTCGTATAATTTTCCTAAGATACGCATTTTCATTTCTTCAGTAGCTTTGTTGGTGAAGGTTACTGCAAGAATGGTTCTATAGGAAGCAGGATTAGCTATCACGAGTGTCATATACTCGCGAGCCAAAGTAAATGTTTTACCTGATCCTGCACTTGCTTTATAAACAGTTAGTTGTGAACTCATATTTTGATTTTTTTATGATGTTATTGATATTGTGCCCTAGAAATCATGTTTTATCCATGCTTTTATGAATATTACCAATCTCTAAATAGTTCAAAACCGAAGCGACAGCCTATGCCATTATACTTCGTGTTTTTGAAGGCTGCAAAGAATCCTAATGTAATAGCTCTTGTTGTTACTCCATATCCCCATTCTGTATATGGGTGTAAATGGTTTACAACAAGACTGCTTACATACAGACGCTCTGCTTCTATATATTTCCCAATCAGGGGGAGCCATGCAGTTGCAATCATGGGAGCTTCATAAGTGAAATTTCCGCGAACGTAATAATCACTGGCATTATACCATTGGGATGGCAGTAATTCGAACTCTCCACTCCAACTATCATTCCAACCTCCAGGAATATTATTATCATGGAAATTTGTATAGTCAAGGAAATCCCAATGGTCACCTTTACGGGTATAAAAACCTGCTCCTAATCTAACAGAATATGATTGACGGCGTGACGCTTGGAAAATAGTTTGTGCATCTACTTCTACCCGTTCGTAGTCTATATTTGATCCAAGTAGGTTTTTCCATCCCTTTTCGTAGTCTATTTTAAAAATCGACCCTTTCTTTCCCCAGGGTAACAGTTCTAATGCCACAGCTGGTGCTACTGATACATATTTGCTAGGGTAATTAAACAGTTTATAGAAACTTTCTATTACAGCTTTTCGGGTATGTGAAACCAAGCCAATCTCAAAACCGACATAGTCGTTGAAACTCCAGTGGTTTGTAAGACGAAGGTAATCATCTTTAAACTCTGTCAGTTTCCCGTTATTTGCATCAATATCTGTTGAGATTTCCGGTAATGACAATCCTGGATATTCTGAGAATAGTGGATATAGAAAATCGTTATCTTCAGGTTTGCTGATGCCTAACATCTTTCGTGCAACACGATTATTCGATATTCTATTACCATTACCAATTTCTAACTTCAGATATCCATTGTGCTTCGGGTTATAGTTGAATGTCAATGGTATATTGAAATAAAATCTGTGTTGTTTCATACTGTAACCTCCTTTAAAGCGAAGCCCCAATTCCAGATTTTCTGTAAACCTGTAGCCTCCCTTCAGGTCAAACTTGTATACAATTCCTTTTCGCTCGGAGTATCCCATATAGAGTGGGTTGAGAATAGGACTGATACGGAAGTAGCCTTGGTTTTGCTTTCCGAAGCCTTGGGAAATCCTGTTTAATACATTGTCACCTATAACATCCCAAAGTATGTCTTTTGCAAAGTTTTTCTCTGGTATGTTGTTATTCAAGGAATCTGTTATTTGTTTTCTTTTTTCATAGAATTTTCTGTATATGTCAGCCTCATCTTGGTTTAATTCAATTGGGCGCACTTTTGCCATTAATGCAGTATCGGCTACATTATTGAGTGAATCACTTAATATTTTCGGCAGTCCGTATACAGTTGTATACATGCCCGTTATCTTGTTACCCATAAAACTGAAGTTGGCTCTCATGCTGCACCTTGCAGGAGAAAGTGAACCAAATCCGTCTTTACCCATAATAATAGAGATATAGAAACGGGTCATATCATATTCGCCCTCAAAGTCTACCATGCTTATCTTTCCGCTTTGGGAATCAACTATGGCACGTGCTTCAATAACTTGGGTGTTTTTGAGACGTGGATATACGTAGACTTGTGCTTTGCCGAATGGTAATTGGGTGACGGCATATTTATAATATCTGCGATTCTTATAGTGGAAAGGAGAAAGAATATTAGTTTCGAAAAGTGTTTCTCCATATACCGTTGGAGTCATGTATTTCAAAACTGATGACAATGTGTTTCTTCTATGCGGAATGGTGCTTATGTTCAGCAAACGCTTGGCAACTGGTCTGCCATTTGCGTCTAGCGTCATTTGGTTATAATACTCGCTGATGAATCTTCTGCCACCGCCATGAGCCACCGCATACATTGTCGGTACTAGCATGAGCGTTGCATTACGTTTGTTTGTTTTGATTTGAAATTTAGTGTAGGCATAACTCTTGTGCTCAGCTCTACCTGTTGTGTCAACAGATTGCGCATATTTAAATACCAAACACATCACCGAGTCACTAAAGGCGTCTCTCGGTGACATTCTTCTTGCATGTGCTGCAAAAGCCATCATGCAGAAGATAATCGTCAAAATGATGTGTGTTTGATATTTCTTCATCTATTATGAGTTAAGATGTTACTTGGCAGAAGAACTATGTCAAATATTTTGGGCAGCAGCTTTCCTAACCAAGATATTTCATAAGGATTCCTATCTTCCCGGATTCTCTCAGTTTGGTGATGCTTTTTTCTCTTATTTGGCGAACTCGCTCACGGGTCAGCCCCATTTTATCACCAATTTCCTCGAGCCCCTTTTCGGTTTCCCCAATTCCGTAGCATGCGCAGATAATTTTCAGTTCGCGATCCTTGAGGCAAACTTTTAAAACCTGTCTTAGGTCTTGTGCCATACTTTCATGGTCAACCTGCTTGTCTGTTCTGGCATCGTCTCCGCTTGCCATTACATCTGCCATAGAGTTGTCATCGTCATCACTGAATGGAGCATCGATGCTTACATGATGACCACTGGCAGCCATGCTCTGAGAAATCTTGTCCTCGTCAACACCCGTTCTGGCAGCAAGTTCTTCAACGCTTGGACGACGTTGGTTTTCCTGCTCAAACTTATTAATTTCCTGGTTTACCTTATTGAGTGATCCTACCTGGTTGAGAGGAAGTCGAACAATTCGGCTTTGCTCTGCTATTGCCTGTAAAATGCTCTGACGAATCCACCATACAGCGTATGAGATAAATTTGAACCCTCGTGTTTCGTCGAAGCGTTCTGCAGCTTTGATGAGTCCGATGTTTCCTTCGTCAATCAAGTCTGTCAAGGTGAGTCCCTGGTGCTGATATTGTTTTGCTACCGACACCACAAAACGTAAGTTGGCTTCAATCAACTTATTCTTTGCTCTTTCGCCAGCTCTGCCTCCCTTGCGGATAGCTTGAGCCAATTCTATTTCTTCATCAATAGAAACCATTGGGGCTCTACCTATCTCTACAAGATATTTGTCGAGGGCTTCACTGTTACGATTGGTTATACTCTTTTGTATCTTAAGCTGTCTCATTATCTTTCCTCTTAGTTACACATTGCACAATTGGCGCAAAGATAATAAAAATATTGATACACGACTAGAATTATAACTTACTTTAACGTAATTAACCTAACTTACTCATTTAAAGGTTATTTTACGGTCTTGTTCTTAACAAAACTTTGAAAAGCGTCATCGTATCCGTTAAACACGTTGATGTCTACCTCTCCATGTATTCCTGCTACTCTTCCGTCGGGGCAGAGTTGCCAATATACCAATCGGATGTCTGGTTTATACTCTCCATATCGTGCAATCCAAACCTGGTAGTTATGTTTCAGATCGGGAGCCTTTGGCAGATAGCGATTTACGAAAGTTTGGCTGATGTAAAGAATAGGCTTAACACCGGTTGCTCTTTCTACAATTCTAAGCCAAGTTCTAATGCGTGCAAACAATACACCCGACCCTCCCATTTTCTTGATTTGACTAGGAAGCGGTTCAACATCAAGAACTGGAGGAAAATCGCCTTTCCTAATGATACTGTGTTTCAGAAAGTGTCGTGCTTGTTCGGCGGCAGGTGTGATGGTGGTAAAGAAGTGATAGGTTCCAACCTTGTAACCATGTGCTTTTGCATCACGATAATCTTTTCTATAATAAGGATTTAACAGCGATTTACCTTCTGTACTCTTGATATAGATGAAGCGAATCGGGAAGTTTACTGTTCCTGATATGGTCTTTTTGCTGAGACGTCCAAGATGTGTTATGCGTAAACGGTTCCAGTTGATAGCATATTTTTTTCTGCCTTTTCCATGCTGGTATTTGCTCAGATCAATGCCATAAATACGTTCCGATGTATATACGAGTCTTTCGCCTTTATAGCGGTCATTTTTCCATTCGCCTATTCGTAAAGGCTTCTTGGGAGCAATGCTGAATCCGAATCCTTCACGTTTTCCGTTTTTCCAGTAACCTTCATAATAGGTTCCATCGTATCCTTGCCAGCATCCATGACCGTTTGGTTGATAGATACTGTCGGTTGTACCCCGATAATATCCTAGAGAATCAGGTAAGAGGGTGTAATCAATAGAGCGTCGAAGTGTGACTCCATGAGCTGTTGCTAAAGATGCTGCAAGTTGAGGTGAAATAGCTTTAACCCCTTCAGGAGTTGTTTCTGAGGAAAGTTGGAATATGCGGCTTCCTTGTGCAGTTTCTCCATTCATTGCTTTGATGAGTTTGCATGCCTGACTCTTCCATTTTCCGTTCTCGTCTCTATAATAGGCTTGATATGAAATGGAGCGTTTCAACTTGAAATGTCCCTTTTTCTGTACATGTTTCAGGGAATCAATCAGTTTCTTGGCAGAATCGCGTAGTTCCAGTTCGTGTTGGGTATAAGCGCAAATAGAGTTGTAGCCTACATCCAGAACAGAATGAGAGTGAATATAATAGTTCAGTTCTCCAACTTTCCATTTGGAGTCTCTATACAAACTGTCTAAAGAATCAACTTTCTCTTTAAAGATGCTATCCGCATCTTTGCCAAGATAGTGATTCCGGCTGATGCTGTTGTTGTAGCAGGCGGCAAGTCTTCCTTCACATGAAGGAATCAACGCCCAACGATTCATAAAGTTGGCAGCCAGTGTCGTAGTGTCTTCGTCGAACCGGAGTATTGTTTTTCCATTTTGAATTAATTCGTAGTGACTGTATACTTTTATGTTTGCTTTTGCCTTGTTCACTCTATCACTTGATGGGTTCAGGCAATAATAGCTCCATGTGCTGGCGGCAGCCAGCAGAATGAAAACTAAACTTGTGATATATAATATTTTCTTTTTCATTTGATGATGACCTCCAATATTTTCTTGGTGGTTTCGGTAATCTTTGTTTTTTCAGACGTACGTTCGCCGATAAGCCAGATGATTTCACCTTTACTATCAGTTAATACATGCTGTGTCTTTTTTTGTATATAGTCAAATTTCCTATCGGTCATATAGTCACTCAACAGTTTGCTACCCTTCATGCCGAAAGGTCGAAATCTATCGCCTTCTTTTACCAGTCGGTAGGTGAGGGGAAAACTGACTTTTTCAGCATCCAAAGTGATACATTGCGATTCTTTGCTTGGCATGAAGTCACCCATATGCGAGAAGATTCTTATCTTGATTTGGGTTCCTACGTCCATGTTGTAAATGCCTTCTTCTGGCAGTCGGAACGCTCTTTGCTCCTGAATGTTATTCAAGTCTTTTATGTTAGAAATCAACAGCTGTTCTCTGTCGATGACTATCATATAGTCTTCGTTTTTCCAGATTTTACCGACACCACGATCCTGACTGAATAGGCTTTCACAGATGTCATCAATGACATTGCCATGAAAACCATATCTGCCTAATTCTTTATGGAGTATGAATTCCGGACTTGGAGCATTCATGACAGATACTTTAGGGATATATATAACTTTCCTATAAGAGTCGGTTGTACTAATGCTATCCATGCTCTCAAGTATACTTTTCGCTTGGCGTATGTATTTGGCAGAGAGAGCGATATTTTCACTTGCTGCCGGGTTGATACTTTCCAAAAGAGGTACTACATGATGGCGAATTTTATTTCTTAAAGCATCGTCTTCCAAATTTGTTGAATCTGTGACAAAATCTTGCTTTTTTTCTTTTAGGTATTGCAATATATCCTGTCGGCTGATGCAGAGAAGAGGGCGCAGAATATTTCCGTTTTTGGGGGCGATGCCTGCTAATCCGTCTACTCCGGATCCTCTTAACAGATTCAGAAGTAAAGTTTCTACATTGTCATCGCGATGATGGGCCACACAAATGCCTCCTGCATGCAAGTCTTTTACTAATTGGGCAAAATAGCTGTAGCGTAAGTTGCGTGCAGCCATTTCGATACTTACCTTGTGCAAATGGGCATAAGTATAAGTATCAAAATGGATTCGAGACAAACTGATTCCCTGTTGTTTACACAGATTTACACAAAATTGCTCGTCTCTGTCACTCTCTTCGCCGCGAAGGTGAAAGTTACAGTGCGCAGCAGTAATATTCAGTCCTATATTTTTCAAGATAAGCAATAGGGCAACGCTATCAGCACCTCCGGACAAGGCAACGATATATGGTGCTTGCCACTTGAACATACCATGGTGAATAATATATTTTTTGACGATATTTTCAATTTTGTTCATTCTGCGATACTTTAAAAGTATATGATGTTTTTTATTACTTTCTGTTTTTCAAAAAGTCTTCTGCCCGCTGCAAATCTTCTGGCGTGTCGATGCCTACAGTTTCTACATCTGTAGTACCAACTTTTATCTTGTAGCCATTCTGCAGCCATCGAAGTTGTTCCAGGCTCTCTGCTATTTCTAGTGAGCTTTGTGGCAGTTTGGTTACCTCTTTTAAAACTTCTTTGCGGTAAGCATAGATGCCCAAATGTTTCAGATAAGGAAAACTCTTGAGCCATTCTTCCTCTTCCTTTCCTCTTACGTATGGAATGATGCTGCGAGAGAAATACATAGCAAAGCCTTGATTGTCTACAACAATCTTTGGACTATTAGGATTTTTTACAGCTTCCATACTGGTAAAAGCTTTTCCTAAAGTGGCAATTTGGGTTGTTGGGTCATCAAAACACTGGCAGATGGTTTCCAGTTGACTTTTGTCAACAAAAGGTTCATCTCCTTGAACATTGACAATGACATCCCAGTCTCCACCAATTTTTTCGATAGCTTCTTCTATGCGGTCAGTACCGCTCTTATGATCCTTGCGCGTCATAACTGCTTTACCGCCAAATGCTTCTACAGCATTGAAAATTCGCTCATCGTCTGTTGCAACATAGGCTGCTTCTAGACAACTTGCTACTTTCTCATAAACATGTTGTATCACTGGTTTGCCATCTAACATGGCAAGTGGCTTTCCCGGGAAACGTGTTGATGCGTATCTTGCTGGAATAATTCCTATAAATTTCATAATCTTCTATATTTAAACCTGTTTACTATTCAATTCATGCGATTCGTTTAACTTCAAATAAAAAAGTTGCACTTCCGCAGACGCAAAAGTACAACTTTATTTTGTATTCACCAAAAAACTTTTTGTTTTTTTGAAAAACCTCAGAGAATATTTAATGTTCTCCCATTTTTTATTCGTATCTGATAGCCTCGATAGGGTCGAGCCTTGCTGCCTTCTTTGCAGGATACCATCCAAAGAAAACGCCAGTAAATGTACAGACAGCAAAACTCATAATAATGCTCCAAGGCTCTATTTGGGTGGCTATATGGAAGAAATAGTTAAGACTGAGCGATAAACTAACTCCCAATATCACTCCTATAATACCGCCAGTTACAGAAAGTAAGATAGCTTCTATCAGAAACTGGTTCAAAATATCAATACCTCGTGCGCCCACACTCATTCGAAGACCTATTTCGCGGGTGCGCTCTGTTACAGATACATACATGATGTTCATGATTCCGATGCCACCTACAAGCAGCGAGATTCCTGCCACGGATCCGAGCAGGATGGTGATTGTAGACATGGTAGAATTCATCATGCTTGAAATTTCCTCTTGAGAGCGGATATTGAAGTCATCTTCATCTGCTTCAGTAGTATCTGTTGCGTCTTTCAATTTGTGGTTGCGTCGCAATATTTCTGTAATCTGATCTTGGGCAGGTTGAGAAGCCTCTTCGGTGATAGCTGAGCAGACGATGCCTCCTAAATAGGTTTGTGCCATAATTCGCTTCATTACTGTTGTATAGGGGGCAAGTACCAAATCATCCTGGTCCATACCCATACTATTGTAACCTTTCTTCTTCAAGACACCGATTACTCTGAATGGAATGCTGTTAAATCGCACAACTTTACCGATAGGATCGCTGCCATCAGGGAAAAGATAGTTAACTACTGTCTGTCCTAAAATACAAACTTTAGATGCAGCCTTAATATCTGTATCAGTAAACATTTCTCCATCTGCCACTTTCAGTTGTCGGATGGAAAGATAGTCTTGGTTTACACCATAAATGGAACTTTGGGTGTTGTTGTTTCCGTAGATCCACTGTCCGGAACTGTTTACAGTAGGAGAAATAGCTGAGATATAATTACATTCGTCTTTGATGCTCTGATAGTCGGCTTGCTTCAGCGTCTCCATTGACGAAGCATCCTGTCTCACACCGCCACGCATGTCTGCACCTGGTGAAATCATAATCATGTTTGATCCCATCTCTGCAATGTTTGCCTTGATGCTGGCTTTACTTCCTTGTCCGATGGCAAGCATGGTAATAACCGCAGCAATACCGATGATGATGCCAAGTGCGGTAAGGAAAGAGCGCATTTTGTTGGCAGCAATGGCGCGGATGGCTATTTTGAAAAGATTCTGATAATTCATTTTACTTGTTGTACTGTTAAATGTTAAAATGTTAAGTGTTAAGTGAAAACTTCGTTTGCTATTGGATGCTAAGTAATTTAACATTCAACACTTAACATTGAAAACTTATTCGTCCGTGTTGGCCGGCAAGGCTGCCAGACCTTCGGCTGCCGAGAGAATATGTTCGTTATAGGTGTCGCTGATGATGTGACCATCACGCAGTTCGATATTACGACTCGAATAATTTGCAATGTCTGGGTTGTGGGTAACGAAGATGATGGTTCTTCCTTCAGCATAAAGTTTCTGGAAGAGTACCAGAATCTCGAAACTGGTTCTGGTGTCGAGATTACCCGTTGCTTCATCAGCAAGTATCACAGCGGGGTTGTTGACCAATGCACGAGCTATTGCTACACGCTGCATCTGTCCTCCAGACATCTGATTACTCTTATGATAGAGACGTTCTCCTAAACCAACAGCTTTCAGCGATTCGATAGCACGTTGCTTTCGTTCTTCTGCGCTTACGTTCGGGTTGTACATCAGTGGAAGTTCTACATTTTCTACACTTGTAGTCTTCGGTAGAAGATTGTAGTTCTGGAAGATGAATCCAATCTTTCGGTTTCTAAGAATGGCGCGATCATTACGTGACATCTTTCGTACGCTTACTCCATCCAGATAGTATTCGCCACTGGATGGGGTATCGAGACAACCTAGCTGGTTCAGCAGGGTAGATTTACCTGATCCTGATTTACCCATGATGGTAACAAACTCACCTTCGTATATTTTAAAGCTTACACCTTTTAGGGCGTGGACAGTTTCCTCACCCACAAGAAAATCGCGACGAACATTGTCGAGTTCTATCACAACTTTCTTTTCGCTGTTTGCTTGAATATTGTCGTTTGCCATACTCTTATTTTTTATTTTTTCTTTCCTCTAGGTCCAGGACCGCTAATCAAACCTTGACTTTGTTGAGGTTCCTCATTCTCTTCAGGGGTATTAACTATGATTTCAGTTACAATCTTCTGTCCCTTTTTCAAACCCTTGATAATTTCAGTATGTATACCGTCACTCTGACCGATGGTTACAGAATGAGCTGTAAGGGTATTGTTAGCAAGAGTCCAAACTTTGTTTTTTCCTTTGCAGTCAACAATCTTGATGTTCTTTCCCACAGTTTCCTTGGTTGGAGTAAAGCGGAGTGCTTTGTTGGCAACGGCAAGAATACCAGCACGTTCTTGTGTAAAGATAGTAACATTTGCAGTCAGTCCTGGTTTTAACTTGAGATCTGCGTTGGGTGCAGAGATGACAACCTCGTAAGTGACTACATTGTTTGTTGTAGTAGCTTCCAGACGAACCTGTTTTACTGTTCCCTGGAATACATCGTCAGGATAAGCATCTACAGTAAAATTAACGCGGTCGCCTTCTTTTACACCGCCTATATCAGCCTCGTCAACATTTGCAATCACCTGCATGTTGGTCAGATCTTTAGCGATAGTAAAGAGCTCTGGAGTGTTGAAACTTGCTGCTACGGTCTGTCCTTCCTCTACGCTTTTTGATATGACAGTTCCATCTATTGGGGATGTAATTGTAGCATAGCTCAGGTTGGTTTGGGCTTTATGTACATTTTCCTTGGCCGAAGCTACTTGCTCTTTCGCCTGGCGATAGGTGAGAAGCGCATTTTCATAATCGTCAGCACTTACCAAACCTTTCTTATAGAGGGTCTGGTAGCGGCTCATGTTTGCACTCTGATAGTTCAAACTGCTTTGCGCACTTGCCAGGTTAGCTTTGGCAGTATTCAACTCGCTCATCAGGTTGGTTTTGTCGAGCTCAGCTATGACTTCACCTTTTTTTACCTGCGAATTGTAATCAACATACAGTTTGTTTACAATACCACTCACCTGTGTACCAACCGTTACAGAAGTTACCGCTTCAATAGTACCGGTTGCAGTTACACTATTCTGCAATGTTTGTGCGGTTACAGCTTCCTGCTTGAAGTCTATTTGCTCTTCGTTTTTACTTCCAGAGAACAGCCATGCTGCCACAGCTACGATGATTACCACAATCATGGCAATCCAGATTTTGCTGATTCTAAGTTTTTTCATAAAAATGTATGTATACCTATTAATGATTTGCAATATGTTTTCGGATGTTAATACCAATCTTTCTCTTTAGATTCTGCCGTTTTGATAGAATTTCAACATGTTGATATTCAGAATGGTAAGATACTTTGCCTGAAGTTCGTTCTGCTTAGCCTTCAGAAGATTATCTTTGCCAGTTCTCAATTCTACGATGTTCTTTAATCCCAGTTTAAATTGCTCACTTAACAGATCGTAGCTTGTTTGGGCACTCTCGCTGCTCACCTTGGCAGCCTTAAACTGGCTTTGGTTTGTATTAGCCTGCAACCAATAGTTTTCGATAGTAGAGTAGAGCTTAGTTTGCTCATTCTTTATATCGAGCAAGATGCTTTCACGCTGAATGAGTGCTTTATTGACAGAAGTCTTGGTCTGTCGGTTATCAAAGAGAGGAATACTGACACCGATTCCACCACCCAGGCTGAAGTTGGTTTTCATCTGACTGCCCCAACCGTTTTTGTTCATGGATGTGGTGCTGGTCGTAGCTCCTGCATTTGCGCTGATGGTTGGCAACTTTCCTGCCTTTGCAATCTTGATGTTCAGATTGTTCTGGTCGAGTTTGTTTTGATAGCTCAAAAACTCAGGGCGATTCTGAAGCGCAGCTGTATAGACACTGTTCATTCCTGGGATAGAGCCCAGAGCCATCTGGTCAGTTGTGCTTGGAATAGCGATGTCGAAAGTTTCTTCACTAGTAATCTGTAGGAGTTCCTTCAACTGTCGTTTATAGTTTTTAACGTTACTTTCAGCCTGCACGATGTTAAACTCATCTTGTGCTCTCTGTGCTGTAAGTTGTGCTAAGTCTGCTTGGCTCATCTTGCCAATTTTTACCATTTCCTTACCACGCTCTTCGTTTTGAACACTCGACTGATAACTTTCTTTGTTTACGTTGATAGCCTCTGTAGAGTAGAGTATCTGTACGTAAAGTTGAGCTATCTGTTCTTGCAGGTTGAGGGCTTGTGCTGTCGAATCGAGTTGTGCCGCTTCCTTTGCCAGCTTGTTCAGTTTCACCTGATTTCTGTTTTTGTTTCCGTTCCAAATCGTGTAATTGCCCATCACGCTATAGCTGCCATTGTAATATACCTTGTCGATGGAAGCTTTGCTGAAACCTTCTCCGCTGATTCCATTAGAAACCCAAGGTGTATAGTTTACACTTTGATTGGTGCTGGCAGAGAGCGATGGCAGAAGCGCTGACTTTGATTGCAGATAGTCCTCCTGAGCTGAAGCTTTTGTTAGTTGAGTCTTCTGCAGTTGAATGTTGTTAGCCAGTGCGTAACTGATACAATCCTGCAGTGACCATAGCTTAGCTTGTACAGCGATAGGAGCCGACATGATGAACAGCGCTACCGCCATGTTTTTAAAACTTGCGTTCATACTCTTTTTACTTTTTGTTTTCATCTTTACAGATTTCTTTTCATCTGTTCTGATTAAATGTGGATTAATGTTCTTACTTTCCATAATTGCAAATCTTAATAGGATACATTATTTTTAGCTTTGACGTAAGCGTCGCCTATAAAGTTGCAACTGATATGTGTTTTTGATTAAAAACGTGATGATAGGTTTAATATTCTCATTTATCTTTAACAATCCTTTTTACAGTGAAAGATTTCTTTTGCTTTTCCACATTAATTTATTTATATTTCTCAAAAAAATGTTTCTTCTTTCGTTATCTTCGCTGAAATTGTGTAACTTTGCAGAAAAATTTTAAGAAAGGAATAAAGTAAATGCCGTTAAGATTACCAGATAAGCTTCCAGCTATCGAACTGCTGAAGCATGAGAATATATTCGTGATGGACGAAAGTCGTGCGCATAAACAGGAGATTCGTCCGTTGAAAATCTGTGTGCTCAATTTGATGCCCCTCAAGATTACGACAGAGACGGATCTCGTTCGTCTTTTGTCGAATACTCCTCTTCAGTTAGAGGTTTATTTCATGAAGTTGAAAAGTCACACGCCAAAGAATACTCCAATAGAGCACATGATGATGTTCTACAAGGATTTTCAGGAACTTTCCAAACAGAAGTTTGATGGAATGATAGTTACCGGTGCTCCTATCGAAACGATGGCTTATGAGGAGGTAGAATATTGGCCTGAAATCAAAGAGATTTTTGATTGGGCCCGTACCCATGTTACTTCAACACTCTATATCTGCTGGGGTGCCCAGGCTGGTCTTTATCATTTCTATGGTGTTCCTAAGTATCCTTTAGAGAAGAAGATGTTTGGTATTTTTAAGCAGAAGCCTCTCGATTTGTCTCAGCCAATCTTCCGCGGTTTCGATGATATCTTTAATATGCCTCATAGTCGCCATACTGAGGTAAGACGTAAGGATATTGAAAAAGTGCCAGGACTTGACATCATTGCCGAATCGCCTGAAAGCGGTGTCAGCATTGTGATGGCCAGAAACGGCCGCGAATTCTTTGTAACGGGTCATCTTGAGTATGCGCCAAACACGCTGGATAAGGAATATAAGCGTGATATGGGTAAGCGTGATGATGTAGAACTGCCAAAGAATTATTATTATCATGACGATCCGAACGAAGAACCTCTGGTGACATGGCGTGCTCATGCCAACCTCTTCTACAGTAATTGGATCAACTATTATGTTTATCAGGAGACTCCTTACAATATTGACGAAATCAGTTAATTTGAAGGAGTTGGATGATTTCGAGATAGATTTCTTATGCAAACATTAGAATTATTGGCACCTGCCAAGAACTTGGAATGTGGTATTGCTGCCATTGATCATGGTGCAGATGCCGTATATATTGGTGCACCTCGTTTTGGGGCACGAGCAGCAGCAGGCAATTCGCTGGAAGATATCAGACAGTTGTGTGATTATGCTCATCAGTTTGGAGCAAAGGTTCATGTTACAGTGAATACTATCATCTATCAGGATGAGATGTTGGATACGCTTAAGATGATCCAGCAACTTGATGAGATTGGTGTTGATGCACTTTTGCTGCAGGATATGGGTGTGCTTACTGAGGTGAGGGCGCAGAATTTGTGGAGTAGGGAATTGCATTCCAGTACCCAGTGTGATGTAAGAACTCCAGAAAAGGCGTATTGGCTTACCACGTTAGGTTTCAAACGTGTTGTTCTGGCTCGTGAGCTTTCGCTCGATGAAATCAAGGCGATCCATCAGGCGATTCCTGATAGAGAAATAGAGGTCTTTGTACATGGAGCGCTCTGCGTAAGCTATTCGGGTGTATGTTATGCTTCAGAGAAGTGTTTCGGGCGCTCTGCCAATCGTGGAGAATGTGCACAGTTCTGTCGTATGAAGTTTGATCTGCTCGATTCCAATGGTCAGGAGATAGAACATCAGCGTTATCTGTTGTCGCTCAAGGATCTTTGTCAGCTTGATCATCTCAAGGATCTTGCTGATGCTGGAGCTACTTCGTTCAAGATAGAAGGAAGATTAAAAGATATCAACTATGTCAAGAATGTGGTGGCTGCCTATAGCAGTCAACTCGATGCAATCGTAAAGGCTGAACCGCGTAAGTATCGCCGTGCATCGGTGGGACATGTTCAATATAATTTTACACCTAATCTGAAGAAGACTTTCAATCGTGGCTTTACCCATTATTTCCTGAATGGGCGACAGCCGGATATTGCTTCTTTCGATACACCGAAAGCTATCGGTGAGTTTGTGGGCAAGGTTAAGGAAATACGTGGCAACATTTCTTTCAACGTAGCCACAGTAGCCAGCTTTAAAAATGGGGATGGACTGTGTTTTATCAATGATGACCGTGAGTTGGAAGGCTTTCGTGTGAACAGAGTAGAGGGCAATCGCCTCTATCCGTTTGGAATGCCTGAACATTTGCGTCCGGGCATGGCTCTTTATCGTAATAACGATCGTGCTTTCGAGGCTTTGCTGGCTCGTAAGTCTGCTGAACGTAAAATCTATATTGTCATAGAAATGGAGCCTGTGATGGGTAATGAGTTCAGGGAAGAGCCACAGGGGGTAAAGGCTGTTGTCAACATCATGAAGACGAAAGAGGCTGATGGTGGCTTGATTTATCAGGTGGCTGAGGTGTTTAAAGAGTTGAAACTCGAAAAGGCGAAACGCCCGCAGGGCGAAAATATAAAGGCTCAGATGAGCAAACTGGGCGATACGATTTACGAAGCTTACCAGGTAGAACTTCTGAAGGGAATGGAGACATACTTCGTTCCGAACAGTATTCTCACTGCTATCCGGCGTGAATTGATAGATGAACTTACCAAGGCAAATCAGAAACAGCTTGATAAGTCGTTGTGGGGTGGATGGGATAGAACCCTGTTCAACAATGGTTTTGGCTTCAGTCAGCCTGGTGAACACCGACTTACGAAAGAGGAATTTACTTGGCAGCCGGAATACGGAAAATGGGGATATCTCTATAATATAGCTAACTATGATGCAAGAGATTTTTATCAGATTCATGGTCTGTCGCCAGTAGTTCCGGCATTTGAGTTGGGTAAGAATATTCCTTCTGCATGGGATGCTAAGACCCAGGAAGAATATGATGAAAATATAGAAAAAGACAAGGCAAACCGAAGTATGCAACCTAAGTTTACCAACGAAAAGGGAGAATCGCTCCTGATGCAGTGCCGCCATTGTATCCGCTATTCGTTGGGCTACTGTGTGAAGCGTGGAGGCAAGAAACCATCCTGGAGAGAGCCTCTCTTCCTGCAGTTGGGTGACGGTCGCCGTTTCCGTCTGGAGTTTGCGTGCAACGAATGTCAGATGAACTTATATAGTGAGAAATAAATGAAAAAGAAATGGACGATACAGATTCTTTGTATGCTGGGCATCCTCTTGATGTTCAGCAGTTGTTATCATCGCCGTGCTCATCACCAGATGCATGCAGCTATGGTAGAGTACAGTAATAAACAACTCGATTCCATTTCGTTTTCTACTACCCATCATTATACCAACAAATTCAATTTTCTGGTATTCAAGGATTCCCTGGAATTGATAGCGCAACAGCCTGAAGAATTTTTGAGCAATTTGCCTATCGACTCCTTCGCCGTCCGAAAGAACTGCCTGCTGGTGGTTACGGATATCCGTATGGTTCCTCAGGATTCTATAGATTCAGTTTGGGTGCAGTTGGCAACAGAAGATAATCAGTTTGGTTGGACCCGTGAGTCCCGTCTGCTGCCGAAGGTTGTGCCCGATGATCCTATTTCAGAGTTCATTATGACCTTCAGTAATACTCACTTGCTCATCTTCATGGTTATCATTATTCTCATAGCCGTAGCCTATACAGTTCGTAAGATTTTCCATAGCAATGGTAAACTGGTTCATTTTAATGATATTGATTCACCATATCCTACAGCCTTGGTGCTTATTGTTTCGATATCAGCAACCTTTTATGCAACCATTCAGTTGTTTTTGCCAGAAGTATGGCGTCATTTTTATTTTCATCCTACGCTCAATCCTTTTGCCGTACCGCCTATATTGGGCTTTTTCCTGGCTACAGTCTGGGCGATACTGATAGTAGGATTGGCTTGTGTTGATGAGGTGAAACACCGTTTGCCGGCAGGTGATGCAGTTCTGTATCTGGGTGGTTTAGTGGGCGTTTGCGCCATTGATTACATCATTTTCAGTGTTACTACCTTATATTATATAGGTTATTTGTTGCTCGTAGCCTATATATGGTTTGCCATACGGGTTTATCTGTTTCCTCATAAATAAGGATAGGGGGTGCAGGAAAAAATATGTACCTTTGCACCCGTTATGAAAAGAATAGTATTTTATAGTAAAAAGTGCGTATGCATTGGTTTGGCAGCAGTAGCGTTGCAGGCTAGTGCTGCGGATAACGAAAGGGCTACTTGCTCTGACCTGTCATTGGGTATGAGTGAAAAGTTTGCAGAAACTAACGGCTTGCTGGCTGATAGCAGCCGAGTTTATGACATTGATGAAGTTGTGGTTGTTTCGCAGCCTAAGGAGAATTTCCGTCTTCGTCAACAGCCTCTCAGCAGCACTTCCTTTGGTTCTTATCAGATGCAGCGATTGGGTTCTCGCGATTTGCGTGAACTTTCCTGCTATGTTCCTAACTTCGTTATGCCCAACTATGGCTCGCGTTTTACCAACGCCATGTATGTGCGCGGTATTGGAAGTCGTATCAACTGTCCGGCTGTAGGAATTTATCTTGACGGAATTCCAGTGTTGAGCAAGGCTGCTTTCAATCTTCACCATTATCAGACCAGCCGTATAGATATTCTCCGTGGTCCACAGGGAACACTCTATGGTCAGAATTCTGAAGGTGGTTTGGTGCGCATCTATTCACGCGATGCTTATGATAGCAAGGGCACCTACGTTAATCTGGGATTGGGTTCTCATTTCTATCGTAATGTAGAAGCGGCTCATTATATGAAACTTTCACCTCGTATCGCATTAGGGGTAGCTGCTTTTTATGATGGACAGAAGGGATTCTTCCATCGTGCAGGAACCAGCGATTATGCCGACAATTATGATGAGGCAGGCGGTAAGTTTAATCTTAAGTTCCGTTTTGATAGAGGATGGAGCATGGATTTGCTAGCCAATTACCAATTTGTCTATCAGCATGCATTTCCTTATGGTCAGTTGGATTTAAACAGTGGCAAGGCTGCATTGCCAAATACAACATTCCCTGGGCTTTATCGCCGCAACATGCTGCTTTCGGGTGTCAATCTTCGTCATGAAGGAGTAAAATGGGATTTTGCTTCTACTACCAGCTATCAGTTCCTGGATGACAATATGAAGATGGATCAGGATTATCTTCCTGGAGATTATTTGAGCTTGCAGCAAGACCAGTTGCAGAATTCTATCACTCAGGAGTTCACATTTAAGAGTCGTCAGCCTTTCTTCGGTTTCTGGCATCTTACACAGGGTGCATTCTTCTCCCATGTGTGGTTGAAGACAAATGGTCCTGTAAAATTCGGTTCAGCATTGACGAAGCCTATCAGTAACGTTATCCTGAGTCAGATGCAGCAGGCAATGCCTCCGGCAATGGCTAGCGGAGTTTCTGTCAGTGTAGATATGGGAGCTCCGGGTTTGTTCCATACTCCTCAGAGCAATTTGGGTCTCTATCACGAGAGTACGTTTGATCTTTCTTCCCGTCTGAAAGCAACGCTTGGTTTGCGTTACGATTTCATGCATACAAGTATTCATTACGATACTTATGCTTATATGGCGATAACAGCTAAGGTGATGGGCAAGGAGGCTACTCGTACTTTGCGTTCAATGCTCGACCGCAAAACGGGTGATGATTACAACCAGCTCTTGCCAAAATTTGGCTTAAGTTACCAGCTTGATGAGCAGGGTAGCAATGTTTATGCCACGGTGAGCAAGGGCTATCGTGCAGGCGGTTATAATATCCAGATGTTCAGTGACATCTTGCAGACCGAACTGAATGCTAACCGTCAGCATGCGATGCGAGGCGATTATGACGTTCCGCATACCGATGAAGATTATGATAGGGTGAACCAGACTATTGCCTTTAAGCCGGAAACCTCATGGAATTATGAGGTAGGAACGCATCTTAATCTTTTTGATCATCGTCTTCATTTCGATTTGAGTGCCTTCTATATGCAGGTTTGCAATCAGCAACTCTCTGTGATGGCAGGAACCTATGGCTTTGGTCGAATGATGGTTAATGCAGGTAAGAGTCACAGTTGTGGTATTGAAGCCGCGCTCAAGGGTCAGGCTTTCGACGGTGCTTTTGATTGGGGTGTAAACTATGGTTTTACACGCGCCGTATTTGATGAATATACTGATGGTGAGGGTGATAAGGCAGTGAATTATAAGGACAAGAAGGTTCCTTATGTTCCTCAGCATACGATAGCAGCCATGGCTGACTATCATTTAGGACAGTTTACCTTCGGATTGAACATGAATGCGCAGGGCAAGACTTATTGGGATAATGCCAATACCTACAGCCAGAAGATGTATTTCGTGATGGGTGCGCATTGTGATATTGATTTCAGCAAGATGAGCATCAGTATCTGGGGTAAGAACCTCACAGATACTAATTACAATACCTTTGCTGTTGATAATGCAGCAACAGGAAAGAAACTGTATTTTGCCCAGCGTGGCAATCCTTTCCAATGTGGTGTTGATCTGAAATTCCACTTTTAGGATTAAAAAGAAAAGGAGTTCCGGCATTTGGAAATGCTAGAACTCCTTTTCTTTTTAATCTCATTTATTTCCTTCCTTTATTTTAATTCTCCATATCCTACCAGCCGGTCGGTGCGGTCGCTCTGAGCCCGATAGTAAACCAGTACATTGTATTTGTTCTGGGTCTGGTAGAAATTTCCTTCTGATGGGAGCAGCCTGATGCTTCCGTCCGCCATCTTCATGAGATACTGATAACTGTAATAACCTTGCTTCATGAAGAGACGTGCGTGATAGGTTTTCGTCATTTCATCATATTCCATCCTATATTCGGGGAGGAAACGGCCGTAGGTCCAATCTGCGTTCAGATAAACATCGCCTGGCAGTTTTGGAGCTTTCAGGGTAAAGTGAATCTGTGCATATTCGCAGGTGTTGTTGTTTTCTACGTTGTCGCTGTTGCGGATATAAAACGAACCTTTGGCAGCTTCATCGTAAACGTAATTGGGGCGAGGGCTGTCAGTCATTACCTTTACCTGATAGTCGCTTCCATCCCAATCTATAGCGTCTATTCCCATGGTTGGATGATCGGTATCCAGAAACTCAAACTTTCTGTATTCATTGCCCGCATCGAAAATCAGAGCTCTTACATGCTGCCAACTCATTTTCCCCGCACTCAGGTAGTCGGGTTTAGGGTTGATGACGGCATTGTCCCATCTTCCGTTCTGAAGCACTATGATGTTCAGCTGGTTGGGATGAGTGATTCTCAGCTGGCTGTGATCCAGTTCCATTTTCAGTTGCTGGTGGTCCTTCTGGATATCTATATCTGTTGTTGAAGTAGCTTCTAACTTGAGTTTAACCAATGGCTGAGGCTCTGTAATCATCCAGCAGGCTGTAAACATTTTGCCTTCTTCCTCGTTTTCCGCATTGTCGTCATAAACCGTCAGTCTGTAGTTGCCGCTCATGGTAAGTTGGCAGTCGGCATTGGGAATTGCCAGATGATAATGAGTATAAGGATGATTGGTGTTGATGGATTGCTCTACATCTTCAATAATCTGGTTGCCGTTGAATCCTTTCATATAGTCGCTTTCAAAGAGCGAAGAAGTTACGTTCCAGTTTGCATCACAATGTTCTATCTTGTATCTGTATCGGTGATAATCGTGCGTCATGTCGTCAAAATCGATGTGGATAGGTTCTCCGCCCAGTGACGATACTGGGAGCGATAACCAGTTGGTTCCGCCTACAACCTGTAGGGTTCTGATGCGCTGGTTGAATATCTCGTGCTGCTGCGCCCAGGTAGGATAGGTAAACAGAACGAGAAGGGAGATGACAGTGTATAATAGTTTCATATGGCTTCGTACGTATATATAAAAAAATAACTTGCAGTAGCCTTTTGGTAAAGAACTAAATGCAAGCTTAAACAATCTAAATTAATACATGAAAACACTTTTGTAGTCGATAGGGGAATCGAACCCCTATGCCAAGATTGAGAATCTTGTATCCTAACCATTAGATGAATCGACCAAGGGTACATTTTTCAGACGATAGCTTGCGGAAGGTGGGGGATTCGAACCCCCGGTACGGTAACCCGCACGGCAGTTTAGCAAACTGCTGGTTTCAGCCACTCACCCAACCTTCCAGTCGGATTCTTAACCGAATCAACCAAGCATCGTTCTTAAATGCGAGTGCAAAGGTACTACTTTTTTCTGATTCTACCAAAACTTTTTGCAACTTTTTTTCAATAAAAATGCATTTTCTTTGTAACTCCCACATTATCAGGGGTTGTTTTCTTTCAGTATTATGAGTGTTTTAATTCCTAAAACGAGCAGAGGCGGATTTCTTTCTCAGAAATCCGCCTCTTGTAAAAGAAAGGGCCGCTCGATGATGTGATGAAACTCCGAATGTATAAACATTTGAGAGTCCTCCGCCTTTGTAATCCACCGGCTTTTCAGCTTACCTGCCTGCTGCAGTTTATATGGCCCGCCATGAGCAAGAGAATGTCCTCTCGGTTTCAAAAGTGTAATTTGATGAGTATCCCGATCGAACCGAAACGACCCTTATTCCTTCTGGCACCCATGCATCATCACGATGCAATGGTGCAAACATCTTAGTCATTATTTGATAATGCAAAGATAATGCAATATTTTGAAACTACCAAATGTTTTAGCTGTTTTCTTCGAATATTTTTTCGAAATATTTTTTCAGTTCCGTTTTGTCCTCTATGATATTGCGCAGTTTGTTGAGCGCTTTCTCGTTAGGGGAGTTGGGAATCCATAACCTGATGTATCCGTTTCTTGAATATTTTTCGTCCATGTGTTGGCTGAAGCGCTCCCATTGCTGCTCCTTGTCATCATCTGGATTATTTTCTTTGCCATACTGTATGGCGCGCAGAAAAATTTCGTGAACATCAATATCGCGATCGGCTTCTGCCACAATCTTGCCATAGATGCTGCGAGGCTGACGGCTGGATGAAGCCCGATGGTCCTCAACAGCTTCTTTCATGATTTTGATCTGTTCTTTATTGAACCAGCGCTTCAGTCTTGAATCTGCCTGCAGAATCTTACTGCTGGTAATATGATGAATGGCACGCGGACCGCTCATCCCCAGGTCGTGGTAAGCGGCTATTACATACACCATATCGATGTCGGCTCCGGTTACAGGAACCAGTTTCAGAGAGTTTCTGATGACTCGGGTAACATGTCTGAGCCCATGACTTTCGCCAAAGGCATTATATTTGGGGAGAATCTGTTTCTCCACAAAGTCCATGATTTCGAGATTTACCTGTTGTTTCATAGATATTCCTCCATTTTGTTTATATAATAAGGTACGCGCGTACATTATTATTAGGATGTTATTGTTCAATTCGCCATTCCGATAATGATCAGGGATGATACAATGCCGAAACAGAAGATGTTCAGAGCTGTTTTGCCTAGAATTTTGTTCAGTTCTCTGCCTTCGCCTATCTTTTTCATCTCCATATAGGTTCTGTTGTGCAGAATGATATAGAGTGCTGCAAGCGGCAGGAACATGCTGCTGGCTTCATGCTGAAATACTTCGTAGGTGGTTACACCTATTATGGTAATGATGCCCAGATTGCCCAATGCGCAGTATAACCGCTCGGCATTCTTCTTTCCTATGTGAACCACAAGGGTCTTCTTGCCGGCTCTCAGGTCGTTGTCATGATCGCGGTAATTGTTCAGAATGAGCAGCGTATCAACTACCAGTCCGCAGGCTACAGATACGAGAACCGCTTCCATGCTTACTCCCTGCATGGTTTCGGGCATTACGAGATAGTATGTGCAGCATACGGGTACAATGCCGAAGAAGAGCAGTACCAGAAGGTCGCCCATGCCCAGATAGCTGAGACAGGTAGTATAGAGAAAACAGAAGACTACGCAACAGATGCCTACGATAACCATTTCCCAACCTCCGAAAAGAACCAGCGGAAGCCCTATGGCGCAGCCCAGAAGAGTAGTGAGGATAATTCCCCATTTCATGGCTCCCAATGTTATCCAGCCTTCAGCGCTGGCACGTTTCGGTCCCAGCCGGGTTTCGTCGTCATTACCATGTTTGAAGTCGAAATAATCATTCACCAGATTGCTGTCTATCTGCATCACCCATGCAAAGAGCAGGCAGAGTAGGGCTGGCAAAGTCTGTATCTGCTGAGCGTCTTTATAAGCCAGCGCAATACCCAATAAAACAGGAACAGCCGCCGCCGTCAGAGTCTTCGGGCGAGCGGCTAGATACCATGCTTTTATAGAATTTGTTTCTATCATATTCTGAAAAGATTAAAATTGAATCTCCTGAAATTCTTAAGGAAAACCAGAAAGATTAACTGAAGAAGTTCCAACTTACTCCTATGCGGAACACTCTCTCGTTCATCGGATAATGAGGAGCGAAGAAGTAGTTCTTGTCGCCCTGTCCTGCATTGATGTGGCTCATCATTACGAAGAAACGGGTGTGCTTGATATGAACGTTGGCGTAAACATTAACGATAGGATAGTTGCCTATCTTTACGTTGTTCTCGCCGTTGCCCTGTACCGTATACTGTCCCATGTAAGGTGAATAGTCGGGAGCTTCATAGCTTGTAAAGTAGCGCATGTCAGCACCCAGCTCTACGTTCAGCACCTTTACTACCTTGAACTTGATGTAGAGATTGGTGTAGGCATTGAAGGCTGGTACTGGCAGAACACTCTCCTTGCTTGAGTGCTGGTAGGTAAACAGGTTTTCCCAGTTCAGAATGCCCAGTCTGAAGTTCTGTTCCAGTTGTGCTGTCAGCAGGTTGATTCCTCCGCTTTCCTGCATCGGTGTTACCATGACTCCTGTTCGCAAACCTTCTTCTGTAATGTCATAGCTCTGCGAGAAGTAGGTGTAGTTCTTGATTTCATCTACAGCCACTCTCAGCTTGGTGCGTGTCTTAGGGAAGGAGAGCGTACCCATGATGCGGGTATGGATGGTCTTGTCGAGATCATTCTCCCACCACAGATGGCGGGCGTGATAATTGCGGTAATAGAACGTTGGGGTTTCTCTATGGAAGAAAGCATCGCCTCTTACCTGAAGCGTGTCGCCCAGGAATGGGATGTTCACGTCTACATTACCATCTATGGCAAGGGTTCCGGCGTCAACACCCGTCAGTCCTATTTCTGCTACGGCATTGTAGTGGAGTGTCTTGCCTTCCTGCTTGCTCAGCTGTCCGCCTACGCTCAGTGCATGCTCGTTGTATTTTTCGAAACCACCTTCCATGGTTGGCAGTTCATAGTGACGGAGGTCGTAGCTGGCGAAAGCCTTCAAGCCTGCCTTTGCCCATTTATTGAAACCTTCAAGCATGGCAATGGCGAAGGTATTCTTCATGTGCCAGTGCTTGGTCTGGTCGTAGATGGAGTCGCCGGTCAGCCTGCCTGCATCATAATATTCATTCAGATAATAGTCGGCTGGGGTCTGATAAGCTTCGTAAATACGGCGATAGTTGTCAAACTTTACCGTATGGATAAAACTCGTTACCGGAACATATTCGCTCTTGTAGAAAAGCGAGTCTTCGGCATTTTTCTTCTGGATGGCCAGCAGACTGTCGGCTGCGGCTTTTCCGTTTACAGCGATTCGGGTACTGTCGTTCCTGATGTCCTTTGCGGCTAAGTCTTTAGCCGGTTCATCGCCTGCAATCTTGGCTCCGTCAGGACGGCCGCTGAATTTAGCTCTCTGCTGTTTGTCGTAGGCTTTCTCATCAAATTTCTTGCCTTGTTCCTTGGCTTTCTTTCTGGCTTCTTCCTTCGCTTCCTCTTCAGCATTTTCCTTTTTCGAAGCCATGGCAAATTTCTTTGCCTTGATTTCTTCTTCGGTCATCTTTACCTTGCGGCTGAAACCTACATTGTAGCGGTGGGTAAAGAAGATGTGCTGGTTGTCCAGTCGGTTCCAGTTCTGTTCCAGAACGGTAGGAATTTCGTTGGTGGCAAACGATTCGGTGTAGATTTCCGGATGTTTGATGTAATCATCGTTGGTAATACCACCGTTCTCGGTCATCTTCTCATGATTGGTACTGAAGAGGAGATGTGCCTGATAGCGGTCGCCCAGGTAAGATGCCCACATGGTGTATTTAAAGTGGCTGGTACTCTGGGCGTTATAATATCCTCTGCCATACTTGTAGTCGAATCTGAAACCGGCGCCTAGCCTTTTGTTGGCATTTACTGCAAATATGGCCTTGAAGTCGTCTTCTCCAGTCACCTTGTCGCCGCAGCTGTTCAGCGTTATGTTCGTGATAGGTGAGTAGGTGTTGGTGAAGTGGAAGTCGCTTACCGGGTTTACGATATAATCGTAGGGCTCTGTAAAGATGAAGTTGCCCTGCGTGTTGCGGCGGTCGATGAAGATTCGGTTCAGTCGGGCAGTACCCATGTTTCCGAGGGTGTTGTATTCGCCTCTCAGTCCTTCCGTGAAGGTTGAGTTCATGTACATGTGCTGCAAGGTGTCTACTACCGCAGCCTTTGTGTCGCCGAAGCGTTCGTCTACAGTCCATACCCTGATGCCTTTCGGAATCTCCTTGTCTGAGCCCAGTGAATCGGTGTTCACCTTGCGGTTGGTTTGAGGACGGAACTGCGAATCTTCGTTATAGTTAAAATCGTTTTGTGCCGCAACCGGGAGGGTCGCAGCACAAAATAGGAGTGATGAGAATATAATTTTCTTCTTCTTCATTATTTCTTAAATAGTCGGATACATACTTCGGCAATCTTGAGCACTACACCCACGATGAGTACGATGTAGGCGATATTGCGGCTTTCTTCCAGCTGGGTCCAGAGTATTACCCCCACGATGGCGAGCAGCATGAAGGCGATGTTGAGATAGTTGCGCACCTTCAGCATGTTGTTCTGGTCGCTGTAGGCCAATGGGCGGAGCCGGCGGTGCTGAGGTCTTACGGCGTAGCTGGTAGGCTGCTTCTGTTCAGTCTGTTCTGTTCCCTGCTCAGCTGTAGGCTGGGCTGTAGCGTTTTCAGGCTGCTGTGCCTCGTTCTGTTGTATCTTGTTGTCTGTATTCTGATTATCCATTTTTTCTTCAACTTATTGTTTTACTAATGCAGTTAACTCTGCGAATATCTGGTCCTTGCGGTCGATGGTGCATCTGCGGAACTTTCCGAAGATCTTAGCCAGGTCGTTCTGCTTCTTGTTGAGCGCAATCTTGTCGCTGATTACCTCTTCTGCAGGTTCCTTGAAACCGGTGCTTCTTCCTTCCTCGTAGTTGTAGATGATGCGGCAGAGCGAGAGATTCAGATGATTGTCTGAAATCCTGGCTATCAGCTGGTATTTGAATTCCGTGCGGTCGAGCGAGAGGAATGACTGGCTGAAGACGAGCCATTCGTCCATCGTGTTGGCGATGATGTGTTCAGCATCGTTTACCAGTGCTACCCGGCTTGCTATGTTCTGCTCGTTCTGTGTCAGTTCACTCATGTATTTTAATACGATGTCGTAAATCTGCTTGGCAGTTTTTCCGTTAGCATCCGTATCGAGTGTGAATTCTATCTTGTTTTCATCATTATATGTGATGGCGCCTGCCAGATATTTCATATCCACTTTGGCTGTTGTACCATTTGCCAGCTTGTTGGCAGGCTTGGCAGCCTCCTTGGGCTTAGCGGCTACGGCAACAGGAATCGCCCATCCCGTGGTTGATGTGGTTGGCTCCTTTACAACAACTGGTTCTGGCTCAGTAGCATTACCTTTTTTTGCTTCCGCCTTTTTTGCTTCCGTTTCCGCCTTGGCGCTTGCAGCGTTGATGCTGTCGGCCTGAGCCTTCAGTTTGGCAGCCTGTGCTTTTATCTTAGCCACTTCTAGTGCCTTCTTGGCAGCTTCCAACTGTTTCTGTGCCTGTTCCAGCTGCTGCTCTTCAGTCAGTACGGTTTGGGCCTGTGCAGTCATCAGCGGGAGGAGCATAAATATGGGGATGATGATTTTTTTCATGTCGAGTTGTTTTTATGAAACTATAAAATGACGGTTCCTGTAGGGGAACTTAGCGGAAGATGAGGGATTCAAACCCCCGATACCCGGAAGAGGGTATACCGGATTTCGAGTCCAGCGCATTCGGTCACTCTGCCAATCTTCCTTTTTATTTTGTCAGATGCAAAAGTAATACATTTTTTGCATCTGACAAAATATTGCTGTTATTTTTTAACTATATTAACCCCGCTTTATAGGATTTTATACTATAGTTTTTACTGTTGCTGCAGGAATCTGTCGGCCTCGATGGCAGCCTTGGCTCCCGAGCCTGCGGCAACAACACCTTGGCGGTAGATTGGGTCGGCCACATCGCCTGCTGCGAAAACACCCGGAATGTTGGTGGTGGCAGTACCTGGCACTACTTTGATGAAGCCTTGCTCGTCGAGATCTATCTGTCCCTTGAAGAGGTCGGTGTTAGGCTTATGTCCGATAGCCAGGAAGAATCCGTCGATGCTGATGTCAAATTTCTCTTCGTTGGCTTCGCCCTTGTGGCGCACGAGATGAGCACCTTCTACACCGTTCTCGCCGAAGAGCCCCAGCGTATTGGTTTCGAACAGAATCTCGATGTTCTCCTTGTTCTTTACACGCTGCTGCATGATTTCTGAAGCACGGAGATAAGGCTTGCGCACAATCATGTAAACCTTCTTGGCAAGTCCGGATAGATACATAGCCTCTTCGCAGGCAGTATCGCCACCGCCCACTACGGCTACTGTGCGCTTGCGGTAGAAGAATCCGTCACAGGTAGCGCAGGCAGAAACGCCCTGTCCGCGATATTTCTCTTCATCGGCAAGACCCAGATATTTGGCAGATGCACCTGTGGCGATGATCACGGTTTCTGCCTCAATCTCGTTGTCGCGCTCATCTGTAAGATGAAATGGGCGTGAACTGAAATCTGCCTTCACGATGCTTCCGTCTCTCATTTCGGCTCCGAATCGGGCTGCCTGTTCTTTCATGTCCATCATCATCTGTGTTCCGTCTACGCCGTTAGGATAGCCCGGAAAGTTTTCTACCTCTGTGGTGATGGTGAGCTGTCCGCCCGGTTGCATACCTGAATAGAGTACTGGCTGCAGGTTGGCTCTGCCGGCATAAATGGCAGCCGTATATCCTGCAGGACCGCTACCTATAATTAATGTCTTTATCTTTTCCATTTTTTATCTTATAGTTATATTTTTGTTTCCGATGGCTCGAAATGAGTCATTTTCTTTGCAAAGATACATCAAAACAATGAGAAATCAAAATAAAAATACAATTTTTATATATTATAATCTAACTTTGTAATTGCCTGATAATCAACTAGGGCTTTTCTGGTTTTTACATATATAACACCGAAAATGCACCGAGTTGCGTATCAAACAAGTTACAGATACTCAAACAGTTGTGTGATTGTTATAGAACAAATGTTTTGCAAAATAACTCGTTTTACGCAAAAACGGTGCAATTAAATCTTAGTTTTCCAACATCTTTTTGGTAAGTCTATCGATAGTTTTCTGCTGACTCTCGATAGTCTTATTCTGTCTCTCAACGATTGTCAACAGGTTGCCCTGATTGCCTTTCGTGAGTTCCTCTCCCATGATTAGGTAATTAGCGTCTACCCAATCGACGGCGTTAATGATCTTCACGATAATGTCGTAACTAGGGGCATTTCTTCCAGATACGATATTTTTGATCGTGGTCCATGGTACACCAATCTTCTTTGCGAATGTAGCAATGGTGTGACCCTCTTTCTCGATGATGCTGTTTACGCGCTCATTGATGGTTTCTGTTACTTCTTCCATACTCATAATCTATTATTTCAAACAAAATGCTGAAAAATATAAAAATAATCAGTGAAATGTTTGGTAGTATCACTGAAATGTTATATATTTGCAGCGTGTTATTAATTCTCATGGTGCAAATATACAAAAAATATCGCACATAATGATGATTTCAAACAAAAATTTTAAAAATATGGGTTTTAGTGAGTACATGAAGAGTCTTCCGTATCCACGTTGTGGAATAGTGGGAGAAATTGCTGAGAAATGCAAAGTATCTAATAATTCCGTCTATAGATGGATTCAGGGCAAATCCAAGCCGAACGCTCTATGCAGAGGAATTGTCGCTGAGTATCTAGGTATGCAGGAGAGCGAACTTTTTCCGGAGGGTTGAGTATGGAATCAGTGGAGTTCTATAACACCCCAGAGGGTGATGTAATGTACAAGCAACTGGGCAAGCCTGTCCAGGAACTTACAGTTAACAGTCGCGAGGTTATCGGGGAGATGCTAGACTTAATTAAGACTCGGTATCCACAGGCCTTTAAGGCTTTATGCAATCAGTATACAGCTAGCGAATTAAATCGCAAGGTATATGAGTTCAATATTGTGTCCAGGTTCTGTAGATGTAATTTCGGCGAATATGACGCTCATACTCCTGATATCGATGCAGACGGTTTCTTTCATTTCGAGGAGGTCAAGTGTCCGTTGCGTGGCGAATGCAGAATGGAGGGTGTCATCTGCAAGCCTAAGTTAGACTCTAAGCTTACTGAACGCGAGTTAGATATAGTGAAACTTATATCTAAAGGCTTGCGCGCCCAGGAGATTGCAGATCGTCTTTATATATCTGTCAAAACCGTACAACGACATAGAGAGAATATTAAGGCTAAGCTTCAGCTAAGGTCACTAGCGCAGGTGGCAGCATATTACCTGGAACATATAAAAACAAAATAGCTTATGTCAGAGAAATGCGTTATTTGTAAAGATGGCAGAGCTTGCATTAATGGTTGGTTCTGTCTCAAGTTAAAGATGTACGTCGAGTATATTAATAAGCCAATATGTGACTATGAGTAATAGAAAATGGACTAAAAATGAGATAGCATACCTGGTAGAGAATTACGGGAGAATGAGCCTTGAGGATATGGCCATCCATCTCAACCGTACCGTCATGGCCGTGCGGTTGTACGCTCTTCGGCATAGACTAGACGACAAACACCAGGTTGTAAAAGAAAATCGCCTGAAGAAGTTGCTTGAGTATCGCTTCCGTCACCTTGAGGACTTTCATCCAAGCAAGTTCTTTTTTAAGGAGACTGGTATTAACCAGGTAAGATACTGGGATATCTTCTTCGGACGTAAGGCCATAAAACCAGAAGAGTATAAAGCTGTAGCCGAATACTTCAATATTACGATATCTGAAGCATTCGACTCTCTTCAGCTCAATCTGTTCGACTAATAAAAAATAAGAAATATGAAAATCAACTCAGAATTCATTAGCGATGTCAAGAGTAAACTTGATATTGTTGATGTAATAGGCGCCTATATTAATCTTCAGAAGGCGGGCATTAACTACAAGGGTATTTGTCCGTTCCATAATGATAGTCATCCTTCGATGATGGTTAATAAGGCTAGACAGACGTATCATTGTTTCGTGTGCGGCGAGCATGGAGACGTCCTGGACTTTCTGCAGAAATACAACCAGATAACTTTTAACGAAGCATTGCGAATAGCATGCAAGCTCGCAGATGTTGAGTTTCCGGAGCAGGAATCTACTCCGGAAGAAAATGCTGCGTATAAATTGCTTGAATCTCGCCGTATAGCCATTGCTGCTGCCGCAAAGTTCTACCAGGGCAATATCTCGCAAGCGGAGAGCTTCCTTAAAAAACGCGGTTATGAGCATACTGATAAGGTGCTTGCGGAATATGGAGTGGGCTATGCTCCGAATGGTAATGTGGCGATGAAGTATCTCGTGGAGAATGGGTACAGTCTGCAGATATTGGAAGACGTTGGGGTCGTAGGTAAGTCTCAAGACGGGAGAAACTATGACTTCTTCAGAGACCGCGTGATGTTCCCGTTTTACGACGTGTCTGGAAGAGTCGTTGCGTTCTCCGGAAGAATTGTCACTCCAAACGATAAAGTTGGCAAATATGTTAATACCGTAGAGACGCCCATTTTCAGAAAAGGTCGGCATATTTTCGGCCTATTTCAAGCGAAAAGGGCGATAGCGAAAGAGGGTTTTGCTTATCTCGTAGAGGGACAGTTCGATGTTATTACTCTACATAAATATGGAGTTGAGAACGTCATCGGCGGATCGGGAACGGCATTTACAGACGATCAGGTAAAACTCATTATGCGCTTTACCCAGTCTGTTGTAATGATCTACGATGCGGACAGCGCAGGGATTAAGGCTGCCGTCAAAAATAGTGAACTGTTATTGACGGCAGGAGCGAGCGTCAGGTGTGTCCGCTTGCCGAAGGGGTATGACCCAGACAGCTATGGCCAGCTCTGCAAGGATGGTGTAAAACAGAAATTAATCGATGCAACTGAAACATTCCCTAAAGCGATGAAAAGAATGCTGGTTCCTCGCGGATGCAAGGACGAGGCTACAATCGCTTCAGCCATGAATACTATCGCTAACCTAGTAGCATGCGTGCAGGACGCAGGACTTCGTCTTGAATATATGAAGAGCATGACTAAGGACTTCGATACAAAGATGACGATCCTGGAAGATAAAGTTCGGGATATCCGACGCAATGTCGAGAGTATCAAGAAAGAAGATATGCAACAGGGTATTTTTGGACTTGATGACCTGAAGGATAACCTGAGAAATAACGAGCCTGCTATCGTAACATCTTCCATCGATGCGTTCATGGAGTCTTATGGAGATAATCCGATTGTGTACGTAGCTGGCGTTCCGTCGGCTACCGATATTCAGAACCTCCGCCGAATCTGCTGCTATCTAGCCACAACTGAAGAGGGCTGCAGCATAGACACGGCAACGGGCGATGATAGCAGCTACCTCTCCGCCCTGGTTGAAATGTTCAAGGCAGGAATCTCGCAGATAAGAGTCATGCATGAGGATAAAGTAGAATCCTTCATCGACTTCTATATACGTATACATGGAGATTTATTGTCTGGTTTTCTGGGTGACAAGGTCCCAATCATTACCAGGTGTATAGAACTGACAAGCTACGCAGAAGAGACAGTCATCACCGTAAACAAGAATCATTACTGCAGTAAGTTGGGATTATCTAAGGGTCAGTTTGACGAGATCCGTAAACCATTCGTCTCTAAGCGCAAGAACGTCATGAAGGCAAATGCGCTGAAAGACGATCTGTATGATGATGACTTCGATGGTGATGAGGTTCCTAGCTATGCAAGGGAAGGCGAGTACGCCCAGATGTTTCGCGAGTGCAAGTATTATCCCCGTCTGAATAAGCAGGGAATACCGGTCTGTTACATGTTCCAGAACAAGAATGGACGTGGCTTCTCGCAGGTCGCAGACTTTTATATGGTTCCTCTGCTCCATATCTTCAACGAGGATTTCGAGCAGAATAAGCGAGTATTAAAGGTTAACCGCCGATATTTCGATAAGCCGTTGTATATTGAAGTCCTATCGAGCTCTCTTAAAAAGATGAGTACTATCGAGGATGTTCTTATCAACTATGAAGGTGTAAATTTCACGGACGGCGAAGAGTGGCAGTGGAGGCGTATCAAGGAGTATATGAGCCGCCATTTCGTTCAGTGCCGAGAGATTCAAACATACGGCAATCAGCAGTCTGAAGGAATGAGTCGAAAGACCGATGAGCAGTTCTTCGCCTTCGCCAACGGTATAGCGCATGAAGACGAAAGTGGAAAATATGTGTTCGAGAAGGTTAATGAGCTAGGCGTAGTGACCCATAATCATATGAACTACTATCTCCCTGCCTTCTCTACTATATATGCCGGATCTGGAAGGCAATCTGACAAGTATGAATTGATATCGCAGCTCGTGTATGAAGATATACCTGTTAACAAGCAGGTCACGTTCGAACAATGGGCATCGTTAATGAATAAGGTGTACAAAATCAATGATAATGGTAAATGGGCGATAGTTTTCGCGCTGATGTGCGCCTTCAGAAGTAATATTCACTGCCTAGACCGACTCTTTACGGCTCCGTTCTTTATGGGCCCGATGTCTTCAGGTAAGACTCAGATTGCAATATCAATTCGATCTCTGTTCATAAGTCCTACCATTCCGATATTTAACCTCAATACAGGTACTGATGCGGCTATGAGCACCATTATGGGCACATTCCGTGATGTTCCTGTCGTGCTCGACGAGTACAATAATAAGGATATCTCAGATACGAAGTTTCAGGCGCTGAAGGGTATCGTGTATGATGGAGACGGAAAACAGAAACGCCGTGGAACCTCTGGAAGAGATATCGAGAACGATAAGGTATTTGCGCCTGTGGTTATCTGCGGCCAAGAGACCCCTCAGCGCGATGATAATGCTCTTATGAGCCGAGTCATCATCTGCGAGGTTCCGAAGCCTAAGAACAGAACACCGGAAGAGACGAAGCTGTTTGAGGAGTTGAAGAATATAGAGAAGAATGTAGGCCTATCCAACGTGTTGCTGAAGGTGTTGTCGCTTCGCCCTGCCGTTATGGATCACTTCAGAGCACTCAAGCAAGAAGCCTACAGCGAACTGAAGAGTGACGTAATCAATTCCGGTGAGATGGACCGACTGATGAAGACAGCTTCCTTGTTTCTGGGAATGGTTAAACTGGTTGAGCGATATTCGGATCTGAAACTTCCGTTTACATACGAGGAGTTCTTTGCCCTGGTGCAGGAGAAGATTAAGTTCCAGCTTTCCCTGATCCGAAGCACAGACAAGCTCGCTATGTTCTTCAATGCCGTCAACAACATGATCGATACAAAACAGGTACTTGTTGGTCGAGAAATGCTCATCGAGCAGCCTAAGAGCGTTACGGGTAAAGATTCGCACGGGGACAAGAAAACATTCGCTTTCGATCCAGGAACACATGTTCTGTTCCTTCGTCTCAGCAGCGTGTATTCTATATATGACAGAAGTGGGTATAACAGCGAGAATACGACATTATCTACCCTTGAGCAGAACCTTCGCTCACATCCATCATATGTTGGTACCGTACCATCTAGACGCTTCGCTTGGGAGGAGACCGTCGAGGTAGCCAAGCCGGACGACCAGGAGACGATGGTAAGAGTGCGTAAGGAGCGCTCTACATCAACAAGTGCAATTATCATCGACTATGACAAGTTCATGGAGATGTATAATATCGACTTCAGACGAGGAGAAATCCCAGCTGAGAGCGTCGCTCAGACTACTCCAGAAGTGAATGGAGAGGCTAGTACTGATATTAATGCCCAGCAATACAGGCCTGGCAGCATACCATTTGATGAAACTGACGCAGGTAAGAATGGGGATAAGCCGTTCTGATAGGAGCCAGAAAACTACCTTATATAAGGTGTAGACTACCCCAATTTAACGATACAAAGATACAAAAAATATTCGAGAAAACCAAAGATTTTCCACATAAATTTGAGTTGAATTTTGCATATTTTTACCCACGTAAACCCGGGAGGGCGAGCGTGGGTATTTCTTTACATTTATGTGCGTTCCAGATGCGAAAAATCCCCCGTACCCCCTAAAATTTCAAAAATAACCGAGAAAACGAAGTTTTGAAAATGATTTTCCGAAAAATGCCTTCCTACAATCCTACAATCCTACAAATGCATTTCTTTTCAAACTATTATTATTATATATTTATCTTATTATCAGTATGTTATGTGTATTTTTGTGGTTTTGTGGTTTTGTAGGAAATGCTGTAGGATTGTAGGACGTTGTAGGAAATAGGAAATTTTTACATTTTGGCGCTTTTGGAGATTTCGTCCTACAGAATACCCCATTTTGTAGGATTGTAGGATGCGTAGGAAACGAAAAAATGAGTGTGTAGAACTAAAATATGTTTGATTAAATTTGCGTAACTCGCTGAAATTTAGTATCTTTGCATTCGTAAGCCTGCAATTTGTAGGATTGTAGGACGGTAGGAAGCAAAAATAAACAAAAACGATATGGAAAGAAAAAAACGTCTCTCGAAACGAACAGCGTCTGTTAGAATTGAGCCCTATCTGGCTGAGTACATTCAGAAAAAGCTAGAAATTGAGCCAGAAACAGGCGGAGTAAAAATACCATACACCACAGATCTGTATCACGTGGTGTGGAATTGTATGGCCAAGCCAGACTCTCATCATGACGTCATGCAAGACTGTAATCTCAAGATATATCTGCCTTCACGGCGCTCAAAGATGGATGGACATCCTGGTAAGGATCCGGCTTACTACAATTATCTATCCAGTAATGCGGCGAAAAAAATAGAAGAGCATATTCGACTTCTCTTCAATTTCGAGTTTCACCGACTCATGATTGAGAATGAAGAGCTGGGCAGGCCGTTACGGAACCAGGATGTGGTAGACAATTTCATCAGGAGATACTCTCTGAGGTCTATATCGCCCGATGCGCTCCTGAAGAACTTTTATCGCTACCGCCAACGGCTTTTTCCGAAAAAACCTCGAAAATACCAAAAAAACGGGGTATTTAATTATTTTTAATACATACTGAGTGCGAATTTCTGTCACTCAAAAATTAGCAATAATCACTCTAAAATTTAACATTATGAAAGAGTTTTCCTGTCTTTTAATGATTTCCTATCTCGGAGGGATGGAAAGAAGCATCATACTCAGCACCGATCCGTTCACATTCGAGCCTTCAATGACAGAGGAAAATGGAGGTGTGTACTGGGATTGTAGTAAGACATTTATTGTCGATATAGCGGACGAGAGCATTTTTAACGAACTAAAGGTTCCTCGCAGCGCTATCGTTACGCTCGCAAGTGTTGGGCTTCCTGATGCACGTACGTACCAGATAGGTACAAAAACAATACCGGCGAAGGTTCAGCTCGTCAGACATCTGAATAAGGCGAAGCTTATCGTTAAGTGCAAAATGCTTGCGAACCCATTGTTTTAAGGTCTTTTATATACCTATTATATATATGTACCTTTGTGGAAAACTTAATTAAGATGGACGAAATACAGACCCTTCTGCTTTCCACTCTACCTCTATGGATTACTGAGGATGCCTACCGTCAGCTGATGGTAGCTGCTTTTCCGTTGAATGGCGCGGTGGTAAGCTTCGAACAGAAAAAAGCCGAACAGGCGATGAGTATTCCTGAGATCCGAGAGTATCTCAAGACTCATACGTATTATCAGTACGAGACGCATGAAGCGCTGTTAGCGATATCTGTCAAGGTATCGCAGAGAGATGAAACGAAAAGTGTACAGCTCACGGATGAATACAATTCGCCATCTCTGGACGATGGTACAATCGCATATCATCGTGTATTCGGGGTTGTGACAGCAAACAGCTACTGGTATTTCTCTTCCAAACAACTGGAACAGGATATTATTGCCGCTGAGAATAACCCACAGATATCCGCTCATCTCCTTCATATCAATTCTCCAGGAGGAGAGGCGTGGTACATGGATCGATTGAGCGAGACTCTGCGTAGCGCCAAGAAACCTATCATTGCCATCTATGAAGAATACTGCGCATCGGCAGCCTATTACATCGGCTGTCATGGTCAGAAACTTTACGCAACAACGAATCATGACTTCGTTGGATGCATCGGTACTATGTGTTCCTTCTGGAACTTTGAGCCATACTTCGAGAAGTTAGGGCTGAAGAAGATTGTAGCGAAGGCTACCAATTCTAGCCGGAAGAATAAGATTTTCGAGGACCTGAAGGACGGTAAGTCTGAAGACTATATTAAGAATGTTCTTGATCCGATGAATGAGCAGTTCCTGGCAGAAGTGAAATCTCAGCGTTCCAAACTGGCAGAACTGGATGATGACGCCCCGGTACTTCAGGGAGAGAGCCTGTATACCGCTCAAGCCGAAGAAGTCGGTCTCATCGACGGTAAGCGCACCTTACTGGAGGCGATTGCAGAGGTGGCAGAACTGGGAGAGGCCTATATGGGGACGCAGAGCCTTTACGGATTTAGCTAATATATTATTTTTGTTTGATCTAAGTTGTTTTAATATTTAAATGATTGATTTATGAATTTCAAAGCAAAGTTAAACAAGGTTCTCGAGAGTCTTGGTTTTACTAAGAAGTTTGAGAATAAGAGCCTTACCGCAGATGAGTATAAGGCTCTTTGCGAGGCGTACCAGAAAGAGTACCAGAGTACTCTCATGGATGACCTCGCTGCGGAGAATAGTGCAGCCGAGCAGGCTGAGCATCAGAAGCAGATCGATGAGCTCTATGCCATTGTCTCAAAGGCTAACAAGTCAAAGGATGATGATCCTGACGGCGATGAAAGTGGCGACGACGATGATGATGCAGGAAAGAAGAACGAGAACAGTCAAAATGTTTCGTTTGAGAAACTCTCTACAGCTGTCAACACTCTCGCTGAGAACATGAAGAAGATGGCTAATAGTACCGCCGATGACAAACCTGCTGCTCATGTTACTGCTCCTTCTATTCCTATTAACGGTTTCGAAACTAACGCTAACTACCTTTTCGGTATCGAGCATTCTATGTTCGATATGAAAAAGCGCTGGAACCGCATTGTCGCTAATCCTGAGATAGCCTTAGCATCTACGCCAAACGAGGAGACAGACGGCAAAGCATTCCGTTCTGAAGCGATGGCGTTCGCGAGATCACTCCAGGAACGCTACAAGTATCACCAGGTACGCAACGAGCTTGGTAACGTCAAAGCTCTCGCTTCCGGCCAGTTTGCCACAAATTACTCAGGCGTGGATAATGCAGGACTGGGTGACCAGTTCGTTATCCTTCGCCAGGATGCGCTTATTGCCCGAATCCTTGAGCTTCGTAATCTTACAGAGTTCTTCCCTGTTCGCTATGGTGTTCAGGATCGCGACATTCTCTTCAACGCATTCTTCGATGAGGTATCTCAGGGGTACCAGGAAGGTGAGATCTACAAGGGTGGCATGCAGCTCGAAAACGAGATGGGCTATGTTGACGACGCCATGATTAAGGTTAAGTTTGGCCCAATGAAGGAACTTGAGCGTAAGTATATCGCTTATCTCAATAAGGAGGGCTCCGATCCTATCAAGTGGTCTATGGTTGAATTCTGTCTTCTCAACCTCTTGAAGAAGGCTCAGGACGAGCAGAACCAGCGTCGTATGCGTGGTATTTACGTCAAGCCAGAGGTAGGACAGGCGTCAAGCTACCTCAATGCAGGTACAGGTATCTGGTACACCTTGCTCCGTTACATCCACGATTACAGCATTAAGCCATTTGCCAATAAGAGCTACAATACTTATACTTCAGCTAATATGCTGGATGCGGTTAAGGAGTTCGTTACCGACGTTAAGACTCACCTCTCTGAGGGTATGACCATCGATAACCATGTTCTCTATCTCAACGAGAACCATATTGACTGGTGGCTTGCTAACTGCCGCGAGACTTATGGCAAGGATCAGGACTTTACCGGTCCTAACGGCTACAAGAACCGCGTCCCAGACTCTACCATTCAGATTAAGTGGCTCCCATATGAGGGCAAGTCTTGCTGGATGTTCATGGACGTCCCTGGCAATATTCAGTTCATAGAGAACCTCCCTGGCGAGATGTTCGCCGTGAAGATGGAGGAACAGATGGAGATGGTTCGTGCCTGGAGTACCTGGAAGGAAGGTTGTGGCGCAGCCTTTACCGGACGCAAGTTCGACAATAAGGCTGCCATGGATGCCAACGATTACGAGTTCCAGCAGATCTTTACAAATCTTCCGGCTACCGTCATCGGCGCAGAAATCAACGGCGCAAACGGCTTCTGGCAGATTACAGATTCTGCTACTACAGCAACCGCTATCGAGGATATCACGAATGCGAAGGCTGGCGTAGCTTACTGCATCGAGATTGGTGAGGATGATACCCAGCATCAGCTTACCATCGTCAAGAGCGGCAAGTTTGCAAATATTACCGCAGCATGGACCCCTATCCAGGCTGGCGACTACATCATGGTTATTCTCGGCAAGGAAGAGAAGTTCCGTGAGCTCGAACGTCGCGTAGGTGGCAAGAGAACCATTAACAAGGCTGTTCAGCCTAATGTTCCTGGTGGCCGTTAGTCCTTATTATATATATATTGTTAACTCGTAGGTGAGGTACGGCGTACCTCGCCTACATTTTCAGAAAAAATTATGAAGAAAAACAATATTCCAGTACGTTCTCGTACTTATAACCCTAACAAGGGTTATCATTATGTCCAGCATAAGGGCCGTCTTCTCTTCATGACGCTCATTATGCTGCTTGGCATCGTTTCACTTCTGCAGATGTTATCTGATCCTACATCTACCTTCGGTATAGGTGGCACAGGAGTCTCTATGGCTTCGTTCGTTGCGCTGACATCTATCGAAGATGTGACAGACCGAGATACCCATGGTTCTGCCATTGCTTACCAGGTGGTATTGGTTCCTACGACTTTAGTTGACCTATCGAAGGCCTTCCCTCAGCCGGATGAAGACCGCATGGTCAATGCAATACCGTTTAAGACGGCTTCTGCCGGCACTCTGAAGGCATATCTCTTCGATGCACACGATATTCCTACGTTCACGGCTACGACAGAGAAGGGAGATATCACGACATCTGGCGAGAATAACCTGGTAATCATTATGGGTGGTACTCGTGTGGCTCTCTATAACTTCATCGAGCAGTACGCTGGTGGTAAGTTTATCATTCTCTATAAGCATGTAAAGGAAACCCAATGGTATATCGTCGGCGAACCTGAGCGCCCTATGATTCTCAATAATACAGAGACTAAGGATGATAAGGACGGCCGATACACCACCTTCACCTTTAAGCGTACATCTGTAGACCTTCCTTGCCTGTATGCTGAGGATCCTCTTGGTGTGACAGCTGCCGAGGTTGCCGCTCATTCAGATACGGCTCCTGTCACAAAGCAGAATACGGCTTCAGGTTCTTCAACTGGTAAGGCGACGATTTCTTAGCGTTTCTCATTTTATTTAGTTTATTAGTTAATTTTAAGGTGTGTCGCCACAAGAGGTGGCGCACCTTTTATAATATATATAAGGTATGATTAGTAGAAGAGAAAAATTACAATTATTCAATAAGCTTCGAGGTGCTGATCACGCAGAAGCCGACCTTGCTCTCCTTAAGGAGGTGAACCATCGCCATCCTAAGCTTATTCGTTTCGCCCGTGATCCAAAGCGTTATGCAGACGAAATACTCTACGCCCTTTTAGATGAGTGCGATGAAGCGGATATCGTAGATCATCGAATCTATTTCGAGAAGCTGAATGAAAATATTGACGATACCCCAGTCAATGATGAGCAGGGACCGGAAGGCGGTTCAAGTAATACTTCAACTGGAGAAGAGCAGGGACCGGAAGATGGTTCAAGTAATACTTCAGCTGGAGAAGAGCAGATACCTGATGATGGTTCAAGTAATACTTCAGCTGAAGAAGAACAGATATCAGCAGATGATTCAAGCAATACTTCAACCGAAGAAGAGACTCCTGAAGGTGAAAATCAACAGGAAACAGAACGATCTGATACTGCCGACCCTGGCGAGGACTCAAAAAAAAAGTAGTTCAAAAGGAAGAGGAATATCCTAACATAGATTGGGATAACCTCTATAATGAGGACGTGCAGATGGCAACCGTCATCTATAACGACCGCATCAATACCTGGCGAAAGATGAAGAAACTCGACGAACTCCTGGATAAGAAACCAAAGGCGAACGATGTGGCTGCCATGGCGGAACTCCGCATCCGCAACCTTCAGGCATTCGATGAACTGAAGGCTTACAACGATACCGGCAAGTTTCTGTATAAGCATCCATTGCTGAAGGGTAAGTCCGAATTCGATGAACTCGTGAAGCTCTTCAAAAAGGATCCTGCCGAGTTTCTTCATAAGCATAAGAACGTGCTCGACAATATCAAGCGCTATAAGAGCTACATTAAAAGAGATGATCGCAAGGACAAACGTGCCAGCGACCGTGAGAATCTCCAGCGGCATCAGGAACGTGAACGCATGTTCAAGATGGTAATGGAACAGTATAGTGACAAATCAGATAAATCAGATGGATAAGACGGAATTACAAAAGATTGCAGAAACCTGCGTTTCGATGGTGAAGAACGGAGGTGTACTAGAACAGGCTCAACTCAAGGCAGACGAGAAGATAGCCGAGTTGGCAGCAAACGGCGACCTCGATGCCATCAAACTACTGAATGAGCGGATGCAGGATCGCGAAGAACTGAAACTTAGAAAGGAGTTGTTTGGCGTATGAAAAGCGAGATAGAAAAACTGGAGAGCGTTCATCCAGACCTCATTACCACCTTTCTGACTACAGGTGAGGGCAAAGGCATTCCAGAGGATGTGCAGACCTTTCTGAAGCAGCTGCAATGGGCAGCCGAAATCTACGAGTATGAACGTAATATTACCCGTGGCGCCCGCAAACTCAAACAGCGTATTGCTTCCCAGCAGAAGATATCCCTCGATGTGCGTACCTGTATGACTCGTATCAATCAGGCAATATCTTATTTTAACGTTGACTGCAACGTAGCGATAAAAGTCTGGGAGAATGATTTTGCCAACAAGTACGAGGACCTTGCCAAGCTCTGTTCTGCCAAGCGCGACTATAAAATGCAGAAAGCCTGTATGGATCAAGCCCTGGAATGCCGCAGACGTGCGTCCGAACAGGCAGAGGCGGATAGAGATCTCGGAGTTGTGTTCCTCATTACTCCAGAAGTTACCCCGGAAGAATTAGGTTTTCAGAAAAAGAACCTCAAGGAAATTGCCGGCAAGTACAACCGCGGTTTTTACATATCTCTCATCGATGGTTTGCCTATCGAGAGTTCAGAAAAGAAACGATTGCTTCGTGATGCTGATATTCAGGAAGCGGAAATTGTGGAGGATCTAAGTGATGAGCCAACTGATTTTGAATGATAATACACTCGGTGAATTCGAGCATTACTACATGAACAACATGCAGCTGCTTGCCAACATCATCGACCCCAACATGCTTTTTGCAGAGGTTGCCCGTGCCGGAGGTAAGACCGAAGGTGTGACGGGTCCTCGCCTGATACGTGTTGCCAACGATATGCCGGGAGAGTTATCCTTCCTGGTACACAAGACGTATGTGGCGCTGATGACCAACGTCTGGCCAAACATACAGGCATACTTCTCGCGTCAGGTAGTAGTGAACGGGCAACAGAGATCCATGCTGGAATATGGTATTGATTACGTAGTAGGAGAGAGCACGCTGCCTTCCCACTTCCGGAAACCCCGATATCCGATAGCCTATGCTAAGCATAGCGTGATATTCCGAAATGGTGCCCACCTTCAGCTCGTATCAAGCGACCAGCCGGAATCTGTTGCCGGTAGAAATGCCGTGCACGCTTTCGTTGAAGAAATGAAGCATAATAGTGGAGAAAAACTCAAAACCCGCCTGTTCCCGTCTTTACGTGGAGGTCCAGCCAATGTGCGCTGCTCTGCTTATTATGAGGGTGTTACGGGTGTGAGTGATACGGCTCGCGTCGACCTCGGCGAAGATGACTGGTTTGAGGATTATGAAAAGAAGGTGAACCCGAAACTTATCGAGGAGATTGCAACCGTTGCCCTGGAAGTTAACAGAAGTCTCTACCGCCTGTTCGTGCTCAAGCAGCAGGAACGAGACTCGAAAGACCCTGTTCTCCTTGAGAAGATGCGACTTGAGTCTGTTAAGCTCAATGCCTTCGTGGCGAGATGGAAACCTCGTCTGGCAGATATGAGGCGTAATGCCATCTACTATATCCGTGCATCCTCCTTCTGCAACAAGGATATCCTAGGTCCTAAGTTCTTCAAGACTCAGTTGGACACTCTTGATACGGACGAGTTCCTCACGGCTATCTGCGCCATCCGTCACAAGGAGGTAACCAATAAGTTCTTCATTAACTACGACCACGCAAAGCATCAGTTCAAGGATAGCTATAAGTATGAGTCCATTCTTCGCCTGAATCTGAAGGATAGGTTTATCCTTACGGCAGAGTATCTTCTACATTACGATCCTCACGAACCGCTCTACATGGGATACGACCCTGGCAACTTCCAGTCGCTCATTGTTGCTCAGAAGAAAGATTACGGCAGGCGTCTCGACATCATCAAGGAGTTCTTTGCCTTCCTGCCCAAGGATTACAACGACCTCGTGGCAGAGGTGCACCAGTTTTTCGGATCTGCAGCCGCCAATAAGACTATCTATCTCTATCCAGACCGTGCCGGTAACAAGCGCAGGGAGGAACGGGAACAGATAACTACCGACTCCCTCAATCTGAAGGCTGCCCTGGAGTCGTACGGTTTCATGGTGATACTCTATAACGAAGATGCGCCAACGATATACCATTGGCAGCAGTTCAAGCTCTGTCAGATGCTCTTCGGCGAACGCAGTCCGCTCCTGCCTGTCATCCGTATCGACGAAAATGAGTGTAAGAACCTCTGTTCTGCCATCATGATATCCCCTCTGAAGAAAACGGACGGGAAGATAGAACTTGACAAGAGCTCAGAGAAGAAACAGCAACTGAAGAATCAGGCAGGACTCACCACGCAGCTGCCTTCTGCGATGATTTACCTGCTTTACGGCCTTTATTCTGATGCCGTGAAGGCGGAATTAAGTACATATCCTACCGATTTACCGGACAATTTCGAAATATAGACGCAGAATAATGCTGCATTTCTGCAGTAATAATTTTCGCGGGCATATCAATAATTTACGGAAAATGAAAGGGTATAAATGCTAAAATACTGATAATCAGCCCAAGCGGACCGGCTGGAAGAAAAACTCCCAAAAACACCTTACCCAAACGAGCACGCACCGCTGGAAAGGGAAAGAGAGGTGCAGGCCTTACGATTTCCGGAAATATGACGGGAAACAGGTGCAGCCGGTCTTTTGCAGGGCAATAATTTTTCTGTATCTTCGCATCATTATGAGCAAGACAAGTAAGAATATCATCATGGATGGCGTTACGGCGCTCCAGTGGGCCAGGGAAATCAGCAAGCTGCCCGATGGGGAGTTCACTCTGGTTTTCTTTCCTTACTCCAGGGCGAGAGGTGAGGCGAGCGCAAAGCTTCAGGTGCGACACCATTGCAAGTACCGCACTCAGTTGCCGAAGGAGCGGTTCGCCATCGATGGAGAGAACTACCTTCTCTTTACAGACGAAGATGAAGAACCAAAGATGTGCTACCGGATTCTCATCAGGTACATGGGCTTCCCTCAAGACGGATTTAAACTTCACAAAATAAATTGGTTATGAAAGATTACGAAATAGACATGTATGGCAACGCCGGCATCTACCTTGCCGATGGCAATACCTTTACCTTCCAGCTAGGTGAAGGCGACTCCATCTTTGGTGCAGACCAGCTCTTCCAGTCACCACTCCTGGAGTCTCCATTCGGTGGTACGCTCTGGATGCAGCAGCATCATTATCTGGGTATACAGGGATACCAGGTGTTGATGCGTGGCCACAACAACCAGCAATGCGACGAAGTGACCAAGGAGATCAAGGAGAACCGACTGCTCCCTCGTCTCTATTCCAAGGAGATTAAGATGCTCTATGGCCATGGACTCGCCGTATACAAGCAGGCTATTGAGAACGGCAAGCTGGTACGTAAGTACGAGGAGCAGCCTGAAGTAATGGAATGGCTCGACTCCTGGAGTTCACGCGGCATCCCTTCAGTTGAGGAGTTCTGCAAGACGTGCATCAAAAACTTCTATTACTTTGGCGACTTCTTCGTGAAGTGGCGCTTCACCCGAGGTAAGGTGATAGGTATGGGCAAGCCGGTGGCTGCGCTTGAGGCGATGGAGAACCGTTACTGCAGATTGGCAACTACCCGACAGGACGTTGCTTCAGAATTGATTTCGTACGGAGACTTTAAACAGGTTGTAGTAGGACGATTCGCCTATGGCTTATCGAGTTACTCGGTTTATCCGAAGTTCAGCTTTAACGAAGTTGATAATTACCGGTATGCTGCGATCTCTCATCACAGAGAGAAATCTGTAGACGAATTCTACGGCGCCAACGAGACGCATCAGGGAGCTCGTCCATACATCCAAGGTAGTAACAAGACAGCCCGATACATTAACAGTTTTCTGAAAAACTCGCTGGCTGCAAAGGTGCATGTCATTATTCCTAATGCCTGGATACAGAGTAAGCGCACCCAGATGACCAAGCTCTGCGAGGAAAATAAGCGACGCAAGGCGAAAGGAATGGAGTTACTGAAGTATAACGGCATCGATATCGGAACCGACTTCAAGGAGTCGTGCATGGTACGGTATGTTCGTGACGAGGTACGCAAGTTCAGCTCCTATCTGTCAGGTGCTGACAATCAGGGAAAAGGTTTCTCTTCCATCTCCTTCATGGATGCCCAGGGTCATGAACAGTCATGGAAGGTGGAGACCATCGACCTCAAGTACAAGGAATATATCGAAGCGCTCATCTCTTACGACAAGCGTACCGAACAAGCCCTTCTGTCTTCGGTAGGTCTCGATGCAGCCATATCTGCAGTAGATAAGGATGGCGTCATCTCGAAGAGTGGAAGTGATACCTATTATAATTATCTCATCTACATCATGTCGCTCACCTCTGAGGACGAAGTCTGCGCAGAACCGCTCAACTGGGCGTTGCGCATGAACTTCCCGGAACTCTACAAGCAGGGCTGCAGACTAGGGTTCTACCGCGAGGTTCCGCAGAGACAGGAAGATATAACACCATCCCAACGACTTAACCAGCAACAGGCATGAACAAGAAATTTCAACTCAATAATCTCTTCACCAGTTATGCGCAGTTCTGCAACTGCGCACCTGGTGCAGATACAAGCGCCGACTTCGACAGCCTTCAGGGTTCTGCCGTAGCTGCGCGCAAACGTATTGTTGCCATCATCGGCAACAATACGTTCTCTGATATTGTGAGCATAGAGGAAGAAGAGAGCGGCATCAAGGATTTTCTCCGCGCTGCCATGGCGAACCTTACGCTAGCTACCCAGATTATCTTCGATGCCGTGAACCGAAGGAAGAACGATATTAATCTCTATAAGTACGAGATGGAAGGCATGAAGCGCTCCTATATGGAGAACTACTTTAATGCGATGGATTCGTTGATTTCTGAACTTACTGAAGAGATAAGTGCTGATGATCCTGCCGATATCCGTCTTGCCATGGAAGACTGGCGCAAGACCAATTACTACAAGATGCTCAGTAAGCTGAAGGTAGATACTGCCGATGAATTCGATGAAATTTATCCTATCGACCTCTCGTATCTCTTCTTTTTCCGTTGCGTTCCTCTTCAAAAAGAGGTTCTCGACGAAAGCATAGGCGCCTACTTCGACCGACTCGAACAGGGAGGAGAAGACCAGGTGTTTGCTGAGTTTACCCAGAAGGCGCTGCCCATGCTGAAGCGTGCCCTGGTGAAGAAGACGGTGGCGAAGGCTCTCAGACGATTCGATATCCTGGAGTTCCCTGCCACCATCCGCAACCTCTTCGATGACAATACCGCCACCCGCTCAGGCAGCGACGAGGCAAGCCGTGCGCTGCAGCTCGCCACACAGCTAGACGGGGAGGTGGAAGATCTGCTGCATAATGTGGATATGCTCCTCGATGCCCAGGAAGGAAACGATTTTCTTTCCTTCTCTGCCGAGAACCGTCCGGACGACAATATGTATTTAATGCCATAAGCTTATGAAAAAGACGATAACCGTAAGAGCAAACGGAATAGAACATGAAATTCCGAACTCGTGGGAACTACTCACTTCTGACCAATATCTGAAGCTGGTGGAGCTGCTTTCTCTTATGGAGAGTGGGCAGTTTTCCCCAGGTGCTGTGAAATGTCTGTTTCTCTGCTACATGCAGGGATGGAACCTGAACAAGATTAAGCGCGATGAGCGAACCCTGGAGAACTTCATGTCTATAGCCAGTCAGCTCTCGTTCATCTTCCAGGAGAAAGATGATAAGTTCGTGCTCGATCTCTGTTTCTGCCGGCAGCAGTTGCCGATTATCTTTATCGACAAGAAAGCCTATTATGGCTATGAGGTCAATACAGATTTCAAGTCGCTCACCTGTTCGCTCACGGCCCTTCAGTATATCGAGGCGCGCCAGCTGCTCGATATGGGCGAGGAAAGTCTTCCTCTGCTGGCTGCGATACTCTACTTCGACAAGAAAGTATATTCTTCGGAAGAGGCGCAGAAACTCGCTCTGAAGTTCAAGAAACTGCCTGTCAACACACTCCGGGCGATAGCTCTAAACTTTACTGCAGTAAATAATTTCCTCTTCTCGAAGACTGAATTTTCCCTGCTCACCAAGTTTATACCCAAGGAGGGCAGCAGTATTACTACCGATGCAACCGATGCGCTCTACGATCTCTCCAAGGATGGACTGGGTAATGCCCGTCAGGTAGAACAGCTGAACGTGCTTACCTATCTCCGCATTCTCAGGAAGAAGACCATCGAGGGAGTAAAGAGCCTGAAGGCTACCGGCATGGAGTTGGCCAAGATAGCAGACGAGGTAGGGTTACCTCTGGAGATAGTTAAAAAGATTATATAACTAAGGCAGAGGAGTAACCTCTCTGCGACAAAATTATAAAAGCCTATGTTATTGGATTTATTCGAATATTTTGCCAAGTTTCCTGCTACTGCAGGAGTTACGAAGGGTATTGCCAACAAGGGCGAGAGTAGTATGGAAGAATATGCTACCGTGCTCAAGGCAATCAAGAACCTGCCCGAGAAAGAACTGGTTCCGGAGATAGAAAACTACGTTTACGGCCAGTCGTTCGACGAACTGAAGCAACGCATCGATAAGCTTACCGGTTCCTTCCTGTTCGTAGATTACGGAGAAGTGGATATGCAGAGCGATGGGCGCAGGAGTTTCCAATGTACCCAGCGCATAGCCGTAACTGTAGCAATGAAGTTATCTGCTCATGCCGATATGCTCGAGCGAGTCATAGCAAACGACCGCACCCTTCAGATGCTTTCGAAGGTTCATGCCCGTATCATGGCAGATGTGGAGACGGAAGGACTCTACTGGATGGACCGGGAGAGTATTACTACCTGCGAGATTATTCCGTTCGTATCTGCAGAACTCCAGAGCTACGGCTGGACCCTCATGCTTTCGGCCACAGGTGCAGATATCCTGGATGTTCACCGGCTGTCGCGACAGATGGTGCGCTAGCGTCCTTTGCGGTTCCGGAATATTTGTGTAATTTTGCAATGTCTAAAAAACATAAGGCCGAAATGTTATGAAACAATATAAACGAAATATACCGATGATAGCAATCACCTCGCTCCCTCTGACGGCTGTGTCGGAAGGGTTCCAGTATGTGTATCAGGACTGGGAGTTTGCCAAGTGGATAGCGATAGCCATCTCTATCGATACCTTCCTGGGTGTATGGAAGCATCTTATCCACAAGGATGCGTCTAGCGAATCCTTCTTCTCCAGGTTCACGAAGAAGATTGTAATCTACATCTTCCTGATGATCCTGAGTAATTTTGCAAGTCATGCCACCGTAGAGGGCTCTACTGTCGGCGCGATGCAATGGATAGGAACTTACATCTGCGTGTTCATGATGGTGCGCGAGATATTCTCCATTATTGAAAACATACAGGCTATATATCCGATATTCCCGAGGAACTTCGTAAAGCGCATGAAGGACTTCAACGACAAGGGAGATTACATCGGCGGCGGGCCTATCAATTTTTCAGAAAAAGATGCGCCCGATGATGCATCATAGGTATACATTATTATAATACATATAAAGATATGGCAAGTAAAACTCAATTAGCCTTCGCCCGTCAGGTGTATGCTGCGGCCGTGGAGGCAAAAACAGAAATAGATCCTGCCTTCGTTACTGCCCAGGCGATGCTTGAGACAGGATGGGGTGCAAGGGTTATCGGTAAGGCTAACCTCTTCGGTATTACCAAGGGCAGCCAGTGGGACGGAGATATCGTCATGGTGAAGACTCACGAATACTTCAAGACTCCTAAACAGAAGTTCAAGGAGCCAGACCGCATCGTATCCGTGTGCAAGGTAGCAGGCAAAAACCTATGGTATTATACCGTGATGCGTGCCTTCAAGGATTTCGACTCTATAGGAGACTGTCTGAAGGAGCATGAACGTCTCTTCCAGAAGTCGGGCTATAAGGATGCCTGGCCATACCGCAAGGACCCGTTCAAGTTTGCCCAGAAGATATGCGACGGGGTAGGGTGCAAGTACGCTACAGATCCTACGTACCTCACCACCATTACCTCGATAATCAAGACGATCCAGCGGAAGTGTGTATAAGTTTAAGTATTTTTGTTGTTATTTGTTGTTAGTGTGAATAGGTTTATAGGTTTTATTAAGGTTATTTTTCTAGTGCTGATTCCGCTCGCCCTGGTTGTGGCATTCAAGGAGTGTCACGACCTCAGGGGCGAAACGGAGCGCACGAAAGAGAATCAGGATATCCTCCTTCACAACGGCAAGGTAGAGATAGGCCGAACGCAGTCAGGCAGGCCAAGAGCTTCCGTGCAGGCGATCACGTTGAAGACGTCTGATCTGAAACGCAGTCCGGACTCTCTCCTTGCCGTTAACAGGAAGGAACTCAAGATAAAGAACAGCCGGATCATGGCGGCAGCTACAACCTCTACCACCACCCGGGTAGACGTGAAGGCAGCCATCCGGCCGGTTCCTCACGATACATGCAGTCGGCTTCTTTCCGGTTCCTACCGACCGCCCGACGTCTCGCAGACGGTTTCCTGGAGCGATCCATGGATAACCCTGCGGGGCGAAATCGAGGGCGACAGCATGCAGGTGCATATCGAGAGTCGCGATACCCTTCAGATGGTTGTTCATCGTGTGCCGAAGAGGTTCCTCTTCTTTCGCTATGGGACCAAGGGTGTGCGCATGGAGGTGGTAAGTCAGAACCCGCACTCCCGGCTCTCTTATCCCAGGATTATCATGTTTAAGAAATAGGTTTAAGTGTTTATAGGTATGTATAGTTAGGCTGAATTTTATATTAGATGTATCTTTTTTATACTCATGATTATTAGTTACAGTTATGATCTTCTAACATTGCACAGGCGTGTGTTCTCATTCTCATATGGAAATCTATTGTTCTTGTAGTAGAGTACGGTTTCCCAAGTTTATAAAGTTATCAAAATTATCAAAAAGCCCCGGTGCGAGATGCATCGGGGCTTTTTCTTGCTGTTTTCTGAAAATAATCAGCAAAATGTTTGATGGTTCCAGAGAAAAGTGCTATCTTTGCAGGCGTAATGATGACATTGAACTAAGGTTGTGTGCAGATTGAGCAGAGTTTGTACATAACAAGTGAAAAGAAATACAGCTGTGTGGCTCGTGCTGAAGGACTGCTCTCCGGATGCACGAGCCCTTTTTATGATTATGAAACCAACAGACGATGACGACTGGATTCCTCAGCGTGGAGGTGGAGACGACCGCTCAAATGGCGGTACCGTGATACATCCCCAGAGCAGATGCTAGAAACGAGATGACGGTGATGATGGTGGCGACAATAACAGTACACTTGATCACCGTCATTACTTTTTCTATATGGTCGCAGCGGTTGGCAAGAATACTCTTGTTGCGGTCGATGATTTCCTGGTTATTGCTGATGGCATCGAGCAGGGTGTTGATGGAGTATAAGGCGTTCATCTCTTCCTGGTTATGTCCATTCTTCAGAAGCCTGTCGATGTTCTCCTCCTGTATCATGTTCCTGGGCTCGTTGCCTGTATGTCTGAAAGGGTGAACCCACAGAATCTGGTTTACCATGATGTATAGCGCAATAAAGATGCCTGCCCATAGAACAGCAGCGGTAGAGAGCTGCCATAAAGACGGGCTGGAGAATACAAACGCCGTGAGGGCGATGAACACCGTGAGCAGGAACCCTGTCATGGTGTAGGCGCGGTCGGTAGACTTGCGGAGCTGCTCCAGCGTGCTGTTTGCCATTCTGTCTGAGCGCTCCAGGATGATGCGGGCTGTGTGCTCGCTCAGGTTCTTGCGAACCTTGCCGGTTATTATCTTTTCCATACCTTATATATATTAATAGGTGAAACATTTCTTTTCTGCAAAGATACACTTTTTCCCGCTCATATTCTACCTTTTCATGAACAGAAAGCTTAAACATAGTTAAACATAATAATTTTATTATGAAATATTTGTGTATATCAAAATTATTATGTACCTTTGCACTCGAGTTAAGGAACATGTTTAATCAATTAAATTTTCAAGCTATGCAAGATGATTTAGAAAATGAAATCGAGAGAAAGAAAAAGGAAATCGAAGACTTTCTCCGAATCGTGAAATTCACCGGTCTTTCGCAGAAGGAAATCGAAAAGAGACTTGATTATCTCCTGGATGACCTTTCAAGACTGATGAAGAAAAGAAAGTAAAGTTTAACTTCCCCTCCTTCGGGAGGGGACTATAAAATACATATATTGGTATGGAAGATATTAGAATCTTATTGGAAGAATACAAGTCGCTTGCCGGTAATACCGATGCAAAGAGCGAAGAGCGAAAAAACGAAATTATCGCTAAGTTGGAAACTATGGACAAGGATGCTGTGGCCGAGGTAGCACAGCCGTTCGTGGAGGAGAATGTGGCTCGCCTGGAGAGCGAAGTGAAAGCTCTCCGCAGCCAGATAGATGAAGAGGACTATAAACTGCTTCCTATCTCTTATATTGCCAAGACCTATTTCAACAAGAGTGCATCATGGCTTTTGCAGAGGCTCAACGGATATCAGGTACGTGGAAAGGTCTATACGCTCAGCCAGGAACAGAAAGGCATCTTTAACCAGGCAGTCAAGGAAATAAGCAATCGCATCAGCGCATTGCAGTTAGCATAGCTAACATGTTCAATAACTCAACTCAGCCCCGGTGCAGCAGCGCATCGGGGCTTTTTCTTGCTGTTTTCTGAAAATAATCAGCAAAATGTTTGATGGTTCCAGAGAAAAGTGCTATCTTTGCAGGCGTAATGATGACATTGAACTAAGGTTGTGTGCAGATTGAGCAGAGTTTGTACATAACAAGTGAAAAGAAATACAGCTGTGTGGCTCGTGCTGAAGGACTGCTCTCCGGATGCACGAGCCCTTTTTATGATTATGAAACCAAACTACAATGAGGATGGTTGGCCAGAGGATCCGAACAGTTATCCGGATACTTCAAGTCATGGGGAGAACCCCAAGAAAAGATAAGGCCAGCAGGATGACCGTAGTCATTGCACTCACTATTACCGAGGCGATGATTGCGGTCATCGCTCGTTTTACGTATCGGTTCCTTCTGTTAAGGCAGGCGCGGTTATACTCTGTGTCGTTATGAGTGCGCCTGATGGATGATATTACGAGATGATGCAGGTATTCATCGTTTGCCTTATCATCATCCTGCAATCCTTTGTTCATGGCCACGTCTACCAGGTCATCTCTCAGCATCGTGGCAGCATCATCTCCCAGCGCCATAAAGTCGTGTACCCACATCACCTTACAGAACAGGATAAGCAACGCCACTCCGGTTCCTACCCATAAAGGGAGGGTGATGGCCACCAGCATCAGGGTCATCTTTTCCGTGGCGAGGAAAGCCGTGAGTGCCATGAATACCGTCATGACGAAGCCTGCCAGCGTATAGTTGCGGTCTGTTGACTTGCGGTACTGTTCCAGTATGCTGCTCGCTCTCTGGTCTGCCCGTTCCAGCGCAAATCTGGCAAGCTTCATGCTGGCAAAGGAGGCGGCCTTATTGCTTATTATCTTTTCCATACCTTATATATATTAATAGGTGAAACATTTCTTTTCTGCAAAGATACACTTTTTCCCGCTCATTTTCTACCTTTTCGCATACAGAAAGCTTAAACATAGTTAATACTACGATTTTTCGTATTAAATATCTGGCTACTACGAAAAATAGTAGTATCTTTGCAGCCACCAGAGTATTACACCAAGTATTAACAATAGCCTTCCCTTCGGGGAGGGCATTAAAAAGCATAAGATTATGGAAGTAACAATGAAGCAGGCTAAGGACAGCACAGTAAAGCAGCGCATACAGGATATCCAGATGACGGTATCATGGCGCGAGATAGCACATACCTATTTCGGAAAATCAGCATCATGGCTTTATCATAAGCTCGATGGTATTGACGGGAATGGTGGTGTAGGCGGTTTCACCGAAGAAGAGAAGGTTATGCTCCGTGGAGCACTTTGCGATGTTTCCAATCGCTTGCGTGCGGCTGCGGACAGGATATAATGAGGCTGGGGTCATCGTTCCCCATAAGACAGAAGTCGCCATAGCCTTGTGGCGCATCAGCCCCGGTGCAGCAGCGCATCGGGGCTTTTTCATTCCCATTTCCAAGTTTTTTGTGTTAAATACCCGCTTTCGTTTGTTCTGTTCAGAAAATAATAGTATATTTGCACCGTGAGAATTAATAACAGAACGTGGACACTTAAAAATAAGAAAGATATGAGAATACTTAATAATTTACTGGAAGGGTTGATCAGCCTGGGAAGACTGGGCGGGGACAACAGCCTGTTCAACGATTATCTGAAGGGCGATAATGCTTCAGATCTGAGAAAGGACTGGGAGGCCATCGGTAATGATATGAGAAAGGTTGTTAGGCGTAACCACCGTTATCGGTCTTGCTGTGGTATTCGTATTGAATAAGATTCCACCAATTTATCAGAAAGGTGAACAATAACATACCGGCCCCGGTGCAGTAGCGCATCGGGGCTTTTTCATTCCCCAAACCCCTCATTTTTATGCTCTACAGCATATTTAAGTGTTAATTATTCTCATCGTGAGAAAATTTCCCGATTTTTATTTGGCGGTTCCGGATTTTCTTCTTACCTTTGCCAACGCTTAACAGATGATAGTAGTCTATCCGGCAGGGCGACCGTTTCGCCTATGGCTTCTGGCCGCAGGCTTTTTTTATGCCTAATCGGGAAAAATATTTTTCCTAACTGGGAAAATATATTTTCCTAACTGGAGAAATAATTCTCGCAATAAATGGCGGCTGCATGAACCGTAGATTTGATTAGTCCTTCCGGATAAGTCATCATCTGTTAAGCAACGGGGAATGCAGCCGCCACCCTTTTGTACAATCGGCTGTTAATGCTTAACAGATGATGCGATATGCAGAATTCTATTTTAATTAGTGATGCTCAGGTGCGCCCTGCAGGCATCAGCGTAGAGGAGGGCGTGAAGGCCCTCAAGTGTGAAATCAGGAAGCTCGCCAAGACCAAGAGCGAGACCTTCTCCTACCTTTGCGGGGAGGCGGTTACGTATGGCGAAGTAGCTATGACCATGGCAGGTTTCTTCGCCTTCATGGCAGCAGCTGTATTAGGTGGCTTCATTATGGGAGGGGAGGTGATGTAGCTATGGCAAAGATTGATATGCTTAAAGATGTTGCGGAACGCCTTGCCGAGTACAAGATGTTCTATCCCGACGCCACGATTACCCGTGTAGGCTTCGAGGATTGCAATTCTATCTCTCACGAAGATGGTCTGAAGCTGAGCGAACAGGTATGCCACATGACACATAGCGGTCTGCTGCAGTTCGTGATATTCAAGAACAGGATGTATATCTTCAAGTCGAGAGAGTTTCTGAAGGTGACTGCCGGCTTCAAGAAGGGAGCCAGGGTAAGGTTCCACGATCCCCGCACGCCCGATGACCACCGTGAGAGCGTAATGCTTGCAGACGGAATGCGCTATGATGGCGGCATTCCTTTCATCTGGACCGAGGATAGCGATGCCGACTGCTTCATGAAGTGCAACACCTTCGCGGTATATTGGCGCCCGATAGAAGAAATGAGTGAAAAATAGCCAAACATCACTCATATGTTTGTCCTTTGACGTACAGCAAAGATTTCGTACCTTTGCACCGTGAGAATTTTAACACAACAGAATTATGAGAACAATTAAGAACAAACATCGCAGGCGCACGCATCTGCTTTACAAGGTAGTATTGAGAACGTCCCGGTTTCAGTACACCGGCCGTCAGATGGGCCCGAACAAGACCGAGACAATGTGCTGGCTCGACAACAACCGCAGAGGCAGAATCCGCTGCTACAATGACAGGAAAAATGACCGCGCCATCATCGTCTGGCTCGACGGCAGGTATTACTCAGCACCTGAAACTCAGAGTTTATATCTGGAGAGAATCAGCATGAACATGGCAGAGTATAAACGATTAAATTCACATTAAAATGAGTAACGAAAAAGATATCAAGACCGTATTGGACAGAGCAGTAGAAACTGCTAAAGAGATAATGACAACTGAGATATTCCATGCTCAGCTAGTAAAGAACACCGAGGCTATTAATAAGGAACGCGAGAACTTCGAAAACGAGAAGATCAAGCTTCAGCGGGACTGCGACCTCCAGAAGGATATAGCAGGCAGAAACATGGAGGCCCTTCAGAAGGATAGGATAGATTTTGAACAGGAGATTGACCGCAAGAAAGCTTCCTTTAATGAGCGCGAACGTAACATTCGCGACTTCCGACGCAAGGCTACCGAGGATTACCTTACCGGTATGGCGAAGGCCAGGAGCAATCATGCTCTGAAGAACCTCGAACTTCAGAACGAGCGCCACAAGATTTTCGAAGCTTACCGCAATTCGGGGGCAAATCTTGCCGAAGGCTCTCAGCAAATGTACCCGGAAGGATGGAGCCGACCAAGGCCTAAAGTAGGAGGGGTAGAATAATAACGATAGTAACAAATAATTTAATTAAGCAGATTATGGAAAATCAGAATAAAAATGCTGCAGCTAATGTTGCAGCCAACATAGCAGAAGAAAGAAAGCACCCTATCTTTGAGGAGTGCGAAGTAATGAACGCTGGCAAGCCGGCGCGTGAACACGTGCTCAGCCTGAACGGCATGTATATCTCGGGCATTACTGATGAACAGCTCAAGGAGATGCACGAGAAGCTGGGCAAAATGCTCTCAGGGAAATAGAAAATAGTTTTCTAGTCTATCATGTAATAAGTGACAAATATTCAAATTTAGTCAGTTCTCTAATTAAGGATGGCTGCCCGTGAGGGTGGCCATTTTTTCTGGAGCATAAATTTGGTTTTTCAGAAAAAGTGGTGTATCTTTGCACCCGAGAATTAGTAACACATTAAAATATATAGATTATGGGTTTTTTCGATTTCGTTATGCTTGCATCGTTCGTCATCGCGCTTGTGGTGGGTCCGTTTGTTGTGGGTTCCTGCAATCCCGTGTTATGGGTGTTTTACCTCAGCCTTTGCACCATGCTCACCCCTCTGCTGGGTATTCCTATCTATAAGGCAATATTCAGATAAGAGTCCTTTGCCCTTCGCCTGCCTGTTACTATATTTGCATTACTAATTAGTAATGTATAAAGAATATGGTAACAGACAGTCTTGTTAAAAAGAAATTCGTTCACGAGACTCTTCAGGCAGGTATCCTGAAGATATACTCCACTCAGGAGAACGTGGTGCGCAATCATTACAAGCGCCGTACCGGCCGATTGCTCACCACGCTTTCCGCTCACTCGTTCGACAGTCAGATATCGGGCGAGAACCGCACCATCTTCGTGCGCATCCTTCCTTATCTCCGTTTTCTGGATATGCAGTACCGGCAGCGCAACGACCGCATCAGCAAGTTCAAGCGCAGGAACCTGGCACTCTATAACCGCGTAGTCTGGGGTGTATTGTATCACGAAACGTTCCCCAAGCTTCGCTATGGCTTCAACGACGAAGTACGGAACAGTATACGTCAGGAACTGGAACAATCACTCAACCCACAAAAATCATAAGTTATGGCAAACAAACATTTAACGGAAGACGAAATCCGATATACCGTAGACGTGAAGACTGCCGATGCGCAGAAAGCCATCTACACCCTGGAGCAGCAGAGCAAGAAGCTGCGCTCAGAGAATAAGGCGCGACTCAGCCAGATGATCAGCCTGGAGGCAGCCGGAAGAAAAGAGACGGAAGCCTACAGGAACCTGAAGAAGCAGTACTCCGATACCAGTAAGGAGATTCGCACGCTTACCAGCCGGATAGGCGAGCAGACCAGTCAGATTAATATCCTGGATATGAGTATGGTGCAGCTGAAGAAACAGCAGAAGAGCCTGCAGAAGGAACTGGATAATACCGTGCAGTCGCTCAATCCGGAGGCTTACGGCGTATTGGAGCAACGCCTGAAAGATGTTTCCGGGCGTATCTCAGAACTGAAACAGAACGCCAAGAGTTTTGGCGAGATAGCATCAAGCGACCAGGTGAACGGAATCTTCCTGGGAACCATGGCGACAAAGCTCGCAGGCCTTTTGGGCCAACAGGCATCCAAACTGAAAGATTTCGTATTGGAATCTGCCAGGGCTGGCGTAGAGATGGCAGAACAGGCAGATGGTGTTACCAAGGCTTTTAATGCCATGGATAACCCGAACCTGCTGGATAATCTCCGCAAGGCAACCAAGGGAACCGTAAACGATGTTCAGCTGATGACGGCTGCCGTAAAGGCTAACGATTTCCGCATTCCGCTGGAAGATCTGGGCAAGTATCTGGAGTTTGCCCAGCTGAAGGCGCAGCAGACGGGTCAGTCGGTAGACTACATGACCGACAGCATCGTGACCGGTCTCGGCCGCAAGTCTCCGTTAATCCTCGATAACCTGGGTATCTCTGCAGCAGAAATCTCGGAGAAGACCAAGGAGACGGGCGACTTCATGAAGGCTGTGGCAGAGATTGTAGATACCCAGCTTGCCGAAGCAGGAGAGACCTATATCAGCGCAGCCGACCGGGCAGCCCAGAAGACGGTAGAACTGCAGAACGCCCAGAAGGCTCTGGGAGACGAAATCCTCCCGCTCAAGGAACAATGGGATGATGCCTATGCAGATATGCAGCTGAACACCATCAGTCTCATTTCCTGGTGTGTAAAGCATCAGGGCGTGGTGAAGACGCTCGGCACTCTGCTCACAGCCTTCACGGTTGTAGCGATAGCTACCAGCAACGCCATCAAGACAAATATCGTTGTAACCAAGGGTGCTGCTGCAGCCCAGCAGGCATGGAACGTAATCTGCGCTACCGGAACCGGACTCATGAAACTTCTGCAGGCGGGCTTCCTCCTGCTTACAGGTAGGGTTACCCAGGCAAAGGCAGCATGGGCATCGATGAACGCCACCATGAAGGCAAGCGTCTTCGGCCTGATTGCTGCAGGAGTAGCTCTCCTCGCCATGAAGCTCTGGGATATGAAGAAGGCAGCCGATGCGTCAACGCTGGCACAGAAGGCGCTCAACAATATCAGGGCAGAGGCACAGAAACAGGTTGTGGAGGAAAAACTGAAACTGGAGAACCTGATAAAGGTGGCGAAAGATGAAAAACTATCCATGGACGAAAGATACAAGGCCGTGGACGCTCTCAACAAGATAGTTCCTCAATATAATGCTACCATCGACAAGACTACAAAGAAGTTCAGGGCATCGGATAAGGCTCTGAAGGCTTACATCAACAATCTGGTGAAACTCTATGAGGTACAGGGCGCTAAGAAGCAGATACAGAGTCTTGCCGAGCAGCGGGCCGAACTGGAGGTTAAACTTTCCGGCGCAAAGAAGAACCTTTCCGGCGCAAAATCAGCACAAGGTGTTTCTTATACCACATCCTGGGGCGCAGTAGGTAACACACAGAGCGATGCAGTCGGTCACTTCCAGTCGCAGGTCAATTCGATATCGAATAGCATCAAACAACTCGATGCACAGATTAATGCCATTACAGGCGCCTTCGGAAAGGGTATCATGAATCAGACCGTGAAGGAGGCTTCAGAGCCGAAAGTTCCGGGCAGCGGCATCGGAGGTGGTGGCGGCGGAAAAGGTGGCGGCGGCCATACCGGAACCGTAAATACTACCACCACACAGCCTAATCCTGACGATATCGCATCGAAGAGATTTTCAGAAAACCGACAGGCAGATATCGATGCCGCCAACCTGGATTACCAGCAGGACGTGAACAACTGGGAAATGGCTCTCGCTCGGAAGAAGGTGTCTCAAGAGAAGTACGACCTCGCCATGCAGGCTCTGAAGACCCAGCATACCGCCAACATCCTCGCCATCGAAACCTCGTATAGCGAGCAGTCGCAGAACATCGGAATTGCGGATGGCGCAAAGAAGAAATCACTCCAGGAGAAACAGCAGGCGAACCTCCGGGCTGCTGAGCAGGCTCACTTCGAGCAGCAGGTGGCAGTAGAACAGGCTTATCAGGACGCCCTGGCAAAGGTGATGGAGCAAGGAGAGACGCAGCAGGTACTGACTCTGGAACAGCAACGCGACCAGAAACTGGAAGTACTGAGGGGATATTATCAGGCTGCGCTCAATATGGCCAAGCAGAACGGGGAAGATACTACCCAGCTGGAGAAAGCATATAAAGATGTGCAGGCTCAGATAAAGAAGGAGTATACGACCAAGCAAAACGAGCTGCTTGACGAACAGGATGAAAAGAAAAAACAAGCTAGGCAGGCTCTCGGTTTCGACCAGCAGAGCGAGTACGACCGGCAACTGCAGCAACTGAAGCAGGCACTCGACAACCAGTATATCACTCAGGAGGAACATGAGCAGAGAGTGCAGCAGCTGAAGAAAGAGTCCTTCGCAAAGCAGGCGGAGTACTACACTAACCTCTTCAGTAATGCCGTGACTTCGCTGCAGAATGCAGAGATGGCGAACGTCGATGCAAAGTATGATGCAGAGATTAAGGCAGCCGAGGGCAATACGGCACTCCAGGAGAAACTGGAGAAAAAGAAGGCCAACGAGAAACTGAAGATACAGAAAAAGTATGCTGACGTAAACTTCGCCATGCAGGTAGCTCAGATTATCTCTAATACTGCAGTATCTATCATGAAGGCGTACAGCGAGTTGGGCCCGATTGCCGGAAGTGTTGCTGCAGCCCTGATGGGTGTGACCGGTGCAGCCCAGCTGGCTGTGGCAAATGCTGAGCGCCAGAAGGTGAAGCGTATGACCCTCAACGGATCAGCTAGCGGAACCAGTTCTGCCGGTTCCCGTGTGGCAAGCGGACGCGAGAGTGGCGGACGTATCGATGTAGAGCGTGAGCAGGACGGCAAACACTTCAACGCCGAGTATGCGCCAGGTAAGCGCGGGTACGTAGATCACCCTACCGTCATCGTAGGCGAGGGACCTAGAGGCAGGAGTAAGGAGTGGGTGGCATCGAATGCAGCCCTTGAGAACCCTACCATCGCTCCGCTCATCAACCTGATGGATGCAGCCCAGCGTGCCGGACGGATAAGAACCTTCGATATGAGCAAGTATCTGATGGCCATGCAGGGCAGGGCGCTGGGTGGAAGCATCGCCCGCCAGTCTGCCCGGATCAGTCAGGAAATCGCTCCGGGAGGGGAAGATTTTTACGTCCGGACGCAGGAATCTGCGCATCGCGATGCAGGAAACGCTACGTCGGGACGCAATAATGACGAGCTCCTGGAACTGCTCAGAGAGCTCAAGAGAGACGGAATTCGCTCGTTTGTATCACTCTCGGATCTGGACGCCAAGCAGGAACTGAGAAACCAGGCGAGAAAGTTTGCTAAAAAATAAAATCTTCAGAACATGAAAATAACAAATCTGGATAAAGGAAAAGCCTACCAGCTTGGCGAAGACGCCAAGCTGGGGGTAGAACGTACCAATCCGTTCTTCAACGATTACGGGGAGACGACCTCCCCGCTGGATATTCCGGCAAGCGATTACAACCGCATGATACTGGGCTATCCCGATACCTTCGGTATGAGAGACAAGATGGTGGCTACGAACGTAAGCATCGAAGACGGCGAGTATTTCGCCCAATGCCGGCAGATTGTTCTCTCGGCACAGCACAAGGGAAAAATCTCCTCTTCATTCTATATCAACGACGGATCCTTCTACTCGAAGATACAGAATGTAAAGCTGAAGAGCATCTTCAAGGACGAGATGATACCCGGGTGCACAACCGTAGACGAGTGTATCGAGTTCTGCAAATCTCTCGTAGGTGGCAAAAACGAGAACTATGATATCTTCCCGGTTCTGCTTACCGATGACTCGGGTAGAGATACCGAGTACAACTACAAAATACTGAACTGGGGAGGGTATGCAGGTACTATGCGTACTGCCAGCTACTGGAGATATAAGGAAGGAGGCGGTTACGAATACGTAACAGCTCACGAGATGTGTACCTATTCTCTGGACGTTGACTCGCCGTATTTTGCGGGTGAATGGCTGCTTACTGATTATGTAAACGAAATACCGATATCTCTGACGAAGGGATATTATATATCTCCTTTTATCCGTGCCAATTATTTGTTGAAGCGGATTTTCAAGCATTTCGGGTATGACCTCAAGGAGAATTTCTTCACCAAGACAGCTCCATTCAATAAGATGGTTGTCTTGAACAACGTGATAGACGTACTGGTGAATGGACATATCCGTGTCGAAGACCTTCTGCCAGACGTGTCAGTATCTGATTTTCTCTCAGTTTTTCGGAAAAAGTTCCTCTGCGAGTTCGTATCTGATGAAGGAACTCATACTGCAGATATCATCTTCCTGAAAGATGCGATAGACAGTAAGCCGGTTGCGGATCTTACCCGCCAGATGACTGAAGAACCTACCTTATCTTATAAGGCTGCATCCGATTATAAACGTGTGGTACTGCGCCCGAAGTATCAGGCGGATAGCGATACAGAGGATAGTTACGATGATATTAAGGATATGGTATCGAAAAATTCTGGCGCCTACTTTGATAGCGCAGACGGTTGCTTCTATAAGAAAGGTTATTCCGGCAACTACAGCGTGAAAGTAAAAATAGGTGGCTGTTCTCAGAGCTACGATTCTGGAGATGATGATATTGATACTCAAGATGTAGAAATACCAGAGATGATACCGGAGGTTCGTACGCTCCAGTTTAGGGAAATCTTAGACGGGGAGACCGTGGTAAGAGACATGGACAGGCAACTGTATATCGGCGATTACGCTACGCTGAATTCATCGATGAAAGTTGCAACGGAAGACGGAGAAGAGGTAAGTGAATCGACTCCTACGTTGCCCGTCATGCTCGCCTTCCCTTACGTATCTTCAGATGGTATAGCTTGCGGAACCGTGACAGCATATGATACGCATCTGTATTCAAATGTCGGGTTCGGCTCGCATCATCAGGGAGAACAGACACCCCGGAAGATATTCGATTATTCCCTGGTGTATAATGGTGAGGATGGTATCTATGAAAAGTTCTACCGGCAGTATGACCTCCTGCTGCGCAATTCACTCCAGGAACTCAAGGTAAAACTGCTCCTCTCCCAGTCGCAGAAGCAGAACCTTCCTTCTTATGCGAAGGTTGTGATTAGAGGTGTGAGTTTCTTCTTCAACAAACTGAAGTTTACCCTCGGAGGAAAGAGCGAACCAACGGAAAGCGAGCTCAGAACCATCGCGCTCACTACACCTGTTAACGAGGCAGAGAGCCTGGAAGATATGATGCCGGCAATGACCTGCAAGTACCAGTGGCTTGGATTCGAAGAGACGGTAGAGGTTTCAGAGAATGACTATAAGAAATCAGGTAACGACCAGGACCGCACCTTCAAGGTCATTTATCCTCCTCTTCCTTCAGCTGAGTATGTTGGCAAAAAATACGGCCTGCAGAAATCATACGTGAGCCAGAAGACCAGACACGCAACGGTGTTCCGTCACAGTAAATGGGTGTATCATTGTACGACCGTCTGGTTGGAATGCATACCGATTTCGTAGGGTTTTGTCCTTTGTTATATACCTGTATTATCTTAACTTTGCAATATAATCAAAGCAATTTTAAGATGATACAGGTTTTATTATATCCAGACGCTCTGAGCATGGTAGGCTCCATGAATGCCTTCGAGATATACTGCAGCTCGAAGACAGATGTGGTTTTCGCCCTGCGGTATCAAGGCTCAAGCACAAACATCGTTCAGCATACCTATACGCCGAACGATAAGAACCGAATTACGGTGTCCGTCAAGGATATCATCCTTCCTCTGCTCAGTTTCGAGGTGAAGGACAGTAGTGAGCCTTATGTTCAGCCGAACATCATGAAATCCTTTGTGGCAACGGTTTACGAGGTTGGCAGCGAAGGCAGTAAGAAGGAGATTTCCTTCTCTGTGATACGTGCAGGCGTAGACAGGCTGGCAGATTCGGCAGCAAATTTTCTGAAAACCAACTTCCTCACCTGGCAACCGCAGACGAAGGGGGTAACCTATTACTCTCCGGAATTTCTCACTTACTGTGCAGCTGAAGCTAGCGAGGTGAAGTGTAAGGCATATATACCGGCCGGAAACGGCTACGAAGAGAAGGTATTGACGCTGGCAAGCCTGGGGGCAGGACAGGTATATACTGTTCCGGTGCAATACGCCATCATCGCCAAGCTATTAGGCGATGGCATCCTGCCCCATGTTTACGAAATCTGGGTAGAGCAGGCTGGAGAGCGGGTTACCTACGTACAGCAATACTATGCCAGCGATATGAAGAGCGAGGAGGAAGAGTGGTTCCTCTTCGAAAATTCGTTGGGAGGTGTAGACTGTTTCCGCGCTTACGGCAACAGCGAAAATACTGCAGAACATACCCACAATGTGGCAGAAATAGAGGAAGACTCTGAGGAATATCGCGTAGATACCACCCGCAAGTTTAAGAAGAACACCGGGTTCCTGGACAAGAAGGAGCGCCTGTGGATGCTCGATTTCTTCCCGTCTCTGGGTAAGTATGTTTACCATGGCAATTCTCTTCGTAAGATAACCGTTACCGATAGTGACGTGAACTACGAGGCGAAGGAGCTGCCCTCGAACTACACCTTCACCTATAAATATTCAGATGCCCGTCCGTACCTGAATATTTCGCGCTCGGAAGTAGGAAGCTTCAAGCAGCTGGATATTCAGCTGCCGGATCTGGGAAATTTTACTATCGCCCCGCGACTTGTTGAATGCTCAAGGCTGACGCTCAGTAGCGGGGCTCTCTTCCCGGTTCAGAACCCATATTCAGAAGAGTGGGGAGTAACCACGCTGGCAGCTATCTTTACCCAGTTTGCAGGGCAACTGTCCAGTTCTTATACTGGCGGAGGTGGCGTTGGTCATAGTCATAAGAATATCGATGTGCTGGACGCCCTATCGGAATTCAACGGATATGTTACCTATCTCGACAAGAAAATCAAGGCAGGATATGCCGATGAAACCGATGATTTTTCTGAAAATGGCAAGGCTAGCAGGAAGATTCTCCGCAAGGATATCGAAGATGCGGCAAGCGCTCTGATCAAGTTTCTTTCAGGCGCACAGTTTGGAGGTTTTATTCCTGGAATACTTACAGGTTCGGGAGGACGTATCGATGAACGTGGAAACGCTGAGTTCGAGAGTATTACGTCTCGCAGTTCCATTATCGCTAAGGAGCATATCGTCAACCGCCAGACAGCTATGGAAAGCAATTTCGTCTTTACCGAGAGCGGTATGGTTGAGTCGGTGATGGAGATTCCTGCGGCAACGGAAGGCGGTAATGTAACCTATGATTTGAAGTTGCAGAAGCGATGGGATAACGACTTTACGGCATTCAAGGAAAACGATGTTGTCTTAGCTTCCATCAATACTCTGGCAGAGAACGGCAAGTATTACGATATGTGGCTGCGAGTGCTCTCGGTCAATACCGTGACGAATACCATTACGGTGGTCTGCTATCCCGACAATGAATGTCCTAGCAAGAAGAACTATCCACCTTGCGAGC